>Ga0209537_1002093_pt1 | contig 20682 bp, 16 predicted proteins | sample BioPla4DNA1_FD_187698 | JGI IMG/M metagenome (GOLD analysis project Ga0209537, IMG submission 187698) | Biogas fermentation microbial communities from Germany - Plant 4 DNA1 (SPAdes) (version 2) | ecosystem: Engineered > Bioreactor > Anaerobic > Digestate | place: Bielefeld, North... | reverse complement strand
TACTTCATATTGAAGACCTCCTGTAGAAATTATTTGTGACCTTTTCTCGTATTAAGACCACATTTATATTCTACTGTGAGGTTCTTCTTTTTTCAAAGTCCGTTAAAGTTCATTACAGGAATGCTCCTTAATAGAGGATAACACTACATACTATTGAAATGAATTCAGACAGTCGTTTTAACATTTGGTCTTCCGATAGAATAATACTCTACTCCTGCTACATACATGTTTTCAGCTTTATAAATGTTTCTTCCATCATATACAAGAGGGGTTCTCATCAAATTTTTGTATGTTCCAGGTTCTAATGCCTTTATCTCTGACCATTCGGTAAAAATAAAGCATACATTAGCGCTCTTTAACGCTTCTTCTGGACTACTAACATAAGTAATAGTTCCCCTTCCATTTTTTCCTTCAGGATGTTTCTTTTTAAAGTTATCTACACCTACAGGATCATAAGCATAAATGTCTGCTCCCTGTTCTAATAAAAGTGGAACATTTTCTAATGATGGCGCTTCCCTTAAGTCATCTGTCCCTGGTTTAAATGTTAACCCAAGTATTGCGACCTTAAGACCATTAAAAGTTATTAGTCTTTTACATGCCTTTTTATATAGAAGTGTCTTCTGATCTTTATTTACATCAATTGCAGCCTTCACTGTTCTCAACTCATATCCGTTTTGTCTAGCTAAATATTCTAATGCTTTTGTGTCCTTAGGCAAACATGAACCACCAAATCCAATACCTGCATTTAAGAACTTACTTCCGATACGCTCATCAAAGCTCATACCTTTTGCAACATCTTGTATATCTGCTCCTACTAATTCGCAAAGGTTAGCTATATCGTTCATGTAAGAAATCTTAATGGCTAAGAAATTGTTAGAAGCATATTTGATCATCTCTGCTGACCTTCTACTAACAGATACAATTGGAAGGTTAAATGGTTCGTATATCTTCATAAGTATATCTTCTGCCCATTTACTTTCAGTACCAATAATAATTCTTGCAGCATGTAATGTATCATGAACAGCAGAACCTTGAGCCAAGAATTCTGGATTTGATGCTACTTCTACCTTTACATCATTTACTAGGAAATCTTTAATAAATTGTTCAACTTTATCGTTAGTACCCACTGGTACAGTAGATTTTACAACTACTAAGCAATCTTTTTCTATAGATTCAGCGATTTGCCTAGCTACAGTTGCAATGTATGATAGGTTTGCTGATCCATCAGGCTGTTCAGGTGTACCAACCCCTATAAAAATTGCATCAGCATCTTTGTAGGCTGATTTATAGTCTGTTGTATAGGCAATTCTACCTTCAGCATAATTCTTCTGCATAAGCTCTTCCAAATTAGCTTCATAAATAGGAGAAATGCCTTTCTTCATAAGATTTACTTTGTTTTCATCGATATCTACACAGGTTACTTGGTGGCCAACTTCGGCAAAACACACGCCTGCCACTAGACCTACATAGCCTGTTCCTGCTACTGCTATTTTGTACATGGTTAACCACCCTCCATTATTCGGAATGATATAAACCAAAATATGAGTAATTTACTCTCTGGAGTTTTTTTAATGAGTTTATTATGTCTGGAAAACGAGTTTCTGCTTTAGCAAATTTACTATCAAGTTCTTTTAATGTAAAGCAAAAATTCAGGGGTTAAAACTTCACTGTACCATTTTATACGTTGGAACAAGTATCTTTACATATTCTTTTATTTCGTGGTTGTCTGAAGATTTATAAATCTTTTGCTTTAATAAGTCTAACTCTCTTTCTAATAGCTCATAATCAGTATGAATAGGTTTTGCTATATATATCTTGTTATGCTTTGTTGCCATAAGACCTTCCTCATTTAAAAGAAGCTCTTCATATAGCTTCTCACCAGGCCTTAACCCTGTTATTTCAATGTCTATATCTTCATATGGTTCAAAACCAGAAAGCCTTATTAAATTCTTTGCCAAATCAAGAATTTTAACTGGTTCACCCATGTCTAAAACAAAAATTTCGCCGCCTTCTGCCATAGCACCAGCCTGGATAACAAGCTGTACAGCTTCAGGTATTGTCATAAAAAACCTTGTAATATCCGGATGTGTAACAGTAACAGGCCCACCCAATTCAATCTGCTTTTTGAACAACGGAATAACACTTCCATTGCTTCCGAGTACATTTCCAAAGCGCACGGCAACAAATTCTGTTTTGCTTTTTGAATCAAGTGCCTGTATTATCATTTCTGCAATACGCTTTGATGCCCCCATAACATTTGTTGGGTTTACAGCTTTATCTGTGGAAATTAGAACAAATCGATCTGTATTGTACATATCTGCACAATGAGCCACATTCCATGTTCCAAACACATTATTCTTAATAGCTTCCTCAGGATTATTCTCCATTAAGGGCACATGCTTGTGTGCTGCTGCGTGAAACACGATATTAGGCCTATATTCCCCGAATATTTCCTTAAGCCTTTCCATTTCACGGATATTTGCAATAACAGGTATAATATCAAGCTCAGGATATTTCCTGTTCAACTCATTTAAGATATTGTACAGATTGTTTTCATAGTTATCCAGCATTACAAGCTTCTTCGGACCAAAAGATGCAATTTGTCTGCAAAGCTCAGAACCTATCGAACCGCCACCGCCAGTAACCAAAACAACCTTTCCACTTAAATATCCTGCAATTCCTTCTAAATCTACCACAATAGGATCTCTTCCCAATAAATCCTCTATATCAACATCCTTAACTCTTGTAAGCATTATTGTTTCGTCAATAAGCTGTGACATTGAAGGAAGTATTTTTACCTTGCACTTGGTTTTAACACATTGCTCATAAATTCTGTTTAATACCGCAGGTTTTGCAGAAGGTATCGCAATGATTATTTCATCAATGCTTTTTCTTTCCACAACGTCAGCCACATCGTCTATACCGCCTAAAACAGGAATACCGTTAACTTTTTTTCCTTTTTTATAATCACTGTCATCCAGAAATGCAACAGGTCTGTAATTAAGCTCTGGATGAAGTTCCATTTCTTTTGCAATCATTGCACCGGCATCCCCTGCACCAACAATAAGAACTCTTCTAAGGTTGTCCATTTTAATAACTCGACCTAATACAAGCCGTCTATACAAACGGTACATTAGCCTTGAACCACCAATAAGGAAAACATCAAGCATTCCTGTAATAACAAAAATACTGCGGGGTGCAAGCCTATCAACAAAAGCTATATACACAAAAATAGCACCATTTGTTAGTGCTGAAGCAAGAAAAATACTTACAAGTTCATATATACCGGCATATTTCCATAAGCTTTTATACAACTTAAAGGGAATGAAAACAGCAATTTTAAGTATTATTGAGACTCCAAGTAAAAGTAATATACTGCCTAGGAAATGTTTCGGAATTGCATCAAAATCCAAATCAAACCGAATAAGGTAAGCACAAAAAAAAGATATTGTTAAAAGAACTATATCTGAAAAAACAAATAACCCTGACTTTAGTTTCTGTTTCACCTGTTTTTCCTTCCTTCAATAAAATTAGCTACCTATCTAAGAATTCATTGCTATTTTACCATATATTTCTAGAATATTAAAGAAAATATATTTCATGTCTACTTAATTTAACTCTCGTATAACCTTTTTACCTGATTATAGCTTTCCAAAGTGCCAATATCGTATCTATGCCCAGTAAACTTATATGAGTATACATTCTTTAGCCGAATTAACCAAGGTATAAAGTTACCTGGGGCATCAGGATTATTTCCTTCTGCTAAATACCTCTTAATTAATGGAAGTGTTTCTTTTTTATAAATATAAAAGGGAGGAACTGCAAGATTTGATCTTGGAAACTTGGGTTTTTCTTCAAAAGAGAGCACCTTACCTTCCGAATCAATTTCAACAACTCCAGTTCTTTTTAATCTATTAATATCATTTACTTCATGGGTTGTTATGCAGTCAGCCCTGACCTTTTTAAAAAACTCAACAAAATCAATTAGCTCAAAATCAAACAAATTATCCCCAGCTAAAATCATTAAGTCATCAACAATTCCTGTATGTTCAATGACATATTGGATATCAGCAATAGCACCTAATCTACTTTCATTAGTAGAAGTACCATCATTTATAACCTGTATTTTTCTCGTGGTCTTATAATGCTGCTTCCATTTCAAAAAAATAGAATAAAATTTCGCATTCGTTATAATAAAAATCTCGTCAATGCTATCTATCGTCTCAACTTTCTCTAGTATATGAGCCAAAATAGCTTTATTTCCGACTTCCAATAGAGGTTTAGGCTTGTCTTTAGTAAGTGGATATAACCGTGTCGCATAACCTGCAGCTAATATTATACATTTCATAAGCCTAGCACCTCAATTTCATCTCTTCTTAATAAGTGTGCACCATCCGATGTTTTACAAAAATATACTTTATATAAATCTTTATATTTTGGATGTTTAACAGGGTATGTAAGATCAATTTGCTCTTTTATTTTATCTTTGCGTTTTGGATCGATTAAACCAATGCAACAACCTCTATAACCAGCACCACTAAACCTTGCTCCGTAAACTCCCTCACAACTCCTTAAAATCTCGTATATTGTAATCAATTCAGGGCAACCGCATTCATATTGGTATATAGAGCTTTCCCCTGATTGGAACATAAGGTTTCCGAAAGTATAAATGTCACCTTCTTTCCAAGCAGTAATACCTTTTTGTACCCTATCCATTTCACTAAAGAAATGTTCAGCCCTTTTTTTGAACCTTCCGGGTATTTGTTCTTTATACTTTATATACATATCTATTGGAATATCTCTTAATTTCATTTCTTGTAATGTATTAACTGTGCTACCAGTTAAATCTTGTAGAATCCATCCAGCTACCTTACACTCATCTACTCGGTTATTATAATCTGTTCCAATTAATGCTTTACTTATGCCTGAATATACTACTATCACTTCAAATTCCGGCATTTTTTCCGATTTTTTAATCAATTTATATTCGTTTGTATTGCAATCTATAAACATTAAATGCCCATTTCTACTTAAGATATTTGCGGATTGATCAAGTATTCCATTTTTTAAACCTATGTAATTGGTTTCTACCCAATGGCTATATTGTATTAATTCAATCTTTGAGATTTCAATCTCATTCACATCACATAAAGCCATTAAGTATGCAGTAGTTACTGCTGCTGATGAGCTTAATCCTCCAATTGGAAGTTTACCACTAATAATTGCATTAATTCCACGCTTTAAAACATAATCTTGCTGTAAAGATAAAACAGCACCACGTATATAATTGCCCCAAAACCCAGGTATCATAGGGGGGACATGTTCTATGTTGAAGTACTCTTCATCAGGAAAATCTAAACTTTGAATACGAATATATCTATTATCAGCTGGAGTATATATCATATTTACACTGGAATCAAGCGCCATACCGGTAACCATTCCACCCTGGTGATCAACATGTGCCCCCAAAGGACATATGCGAAGAGGTGACTTTACTGCTCTTATATCTTTTGTCTTAAACATGTTAAAGAATGATCTTATAGTTCCATTCATCAAATCATACCAACTCCAATTATATACTATTCAACTTGTATAGTCTGAATGAGTTTCATTAAAGCTATATCCATTGTACTAAAAACTTAACTTCTTCCTATATCATAAGTGTTTAACCAGTAAATCATAACTCCTTTGTTACTGCAACTTCAATAGAAGCATACATATGATCATAATAACTCATATATTCACCAGATACAATTTTACCAATCCATTCTTGATTATTTAAATACCATTCTATTGTTTCTTCAATCCCCTGTTCAAACGTATAGGCAGGCGACCAGCCTAATTGTGACGTAATCTTCGTATTATCAATCGCATACCTTCTGTCATGTCCAGGTCTATCCTTAACATATTTTATTAAGCTTCTAGATTTACCAAGGGTTTTTATAATCAGTTTAACAATCTCAATATTAGTTTTTTCGTTATTACCGCCAATGTTATAGATCTCCCCATTTACGCCCTTATGTAAAACTAGGTCAATAGCAGTGCAATGATCATATACATGTAACCAATCCCTAACCTGCATTCCATCACCGTAAACAGGTAAGTCCCTATCTTTAAGGCAGTTATTTATCATTAAAGGTATTAGTTTTTCTGGGAATTGATACGGTCCGTAATTATTGCTACAGCGCGTAATGTTTATTGGCATGCCATACGTTTCGTGATATGCTCTAACAAGCATATCAGCACTGGCTTTTGACGCAGAATATGGACTATTAGGCATTAAGGGCATTGTCTCAACAAACAGACCTGTTTCTCCTAAAGTTCCATAAACTTCGTCAGTAGAAATCTGTAAGAACTTGACTCCACTTTTATATTTTCTACAATACTTATTCTCAGGATTAATCTTCCAATGCCTTTTTGCTACATCCAACAAAACTTGCGTTCCAATAACGTTAGTGGTTAAAAACACTTCTGGTTCTTCAATGCTTCTATCAACATGGGATTCAGCCGCAAAATTTATAACATTATCAATACTATATTGCATGAATATCTCTTCAATTTTTCCTCTTTCTCTGATATCCGCTTTGATAAACTTGTAATTTGGATTGTCGGACACTTCCTTTAGATTTTCTAAGTTACCAGCATATGTTAATACATCTACATTAATAATTCTGTAATCTGGATGTTTGCCTAGCATATATTTTACAAAATTACTTCCTATAAAACCAGCACCGCCTGTAACCAGTATAGTTTTCATACAGCGACTACTCCTTTACTCCATTTTCTTTGAAATACCTCGATAAAGCATCTTCCCAATCTGGTAATCTTCTAAAACCATGTTTTATCAGATTTTCCTTTGATAATCTTGAATTTAACGGTCTTTTTGATTTAGCAGAGTATTCTGCTGTATTTATTGGATTTACTTTTACCTTTATACCTGCCTTTTTCAATATTGCCAAAGCAAATTCATACCAGCTACAATAGCCTTCATTCACCCCGTGATATGTTCCATATAAATTAGTTTGAATCATATCGCAAATAAGAACAGCTAAATCTTCTGTATAAGTTGGTGCACCAATTTGATCATCTACTACATTAATTTCATTTCTAGTCCTTGCTAACTCTAAAATAGTTTTAACAAAATTGTCACCATTTTTCCCATATAACCAAGAAGTTCGAATAATAAAATATTTATCTAGTATCTTTTTTACAATTTGCTCACCCAGCTGCTTAGTAAAACCATAGTAATTTAATGGATTGGTTTGTTTATTTTCAGGTTGTGGCTCCTCACCTTCTCCGTCAAATACATAGTCAGTACTAATATACAGCATTTTAGCATCTACCAGTTTGCAAGCTTCAGCTACATTCCTAGTACCATCTACATTAACAGAATAGCATTTTTCTTTTTCAGATTCGGCTTTATCTACTGCAGTGTATGCTGCGCAATGTACTACTACATCAGGCTTACACTTTTGAATATATTTTAATGTTTGCTCTTTATTAGTTATGTCAAAGTCTTTTATGTCAGCTCCGATTGCTTCAAGCCCTATTTCTTTCAATTTTCTTACAATGTCATAACCTAACTGACCACTAACACCTGTTACAAGAATTTTAATACTAAAATTTGGTTCATAATCTTTTAGAAATGGTGCATTTAAGTCTTTTGGCGATATGATTGGATTTTCTATGCCCCAATCTATATTTAATTCCGGATCATCAAATCTTATACTGCGGTCATGTTCTTGTGAATAGTATTCATCTACTTTATATTGAACTTCGACATCATCCACCAAAGTAATGAAAGCATGTCCAAACCCTTTTGGTATAAATAATTGCTTTCTATTCTCCGCAGACAATTCTATACTAAACCATTGCTTGTATGTATCCGAGCCTTTTCTTAGATCCACAACAGTATCAATAATTGCACCCCTTGTACATCTGACCAGTTTTGATTGTGCTTTTGGGTTTATCTGGAAATGAATTCCTCTAAGTGTTCCTTTCTTTGCTGAATAAGATTGGTTATCTTGAATAAAATCAATGTCAATACCATAATTATCAAATTCTTTTTTTGTATAGGTCTCTGTAAACCAACCCCTATTGTCTTGGTATACATCTGTTTCTATAACTAATAATCCTTTAAACTTAGTTTTAGTTACTCTCATTATTATTTTCTCCTTTTCAGGTAATATATAATTTATACATTAATACCGTATTCTACCTTCAGCTATATGCTTAAGATGCTCTCCATATTGAGATTTGCCGTATAATTTAGCTGCTTTAAGAAGAGTATCTTTATCAATCCACTTATTAATGTAAGCAATTTCTTCTACTGCAGAAATCTTTATCCCTTGACGTTTTTCAATCATTTGAACAAAATTTGCTGCCTCCACTAAACTATCCACTGTTCCAGTATCTATCCATGCAAATCCTCTTCCTAAAAGCTCAACGTTTAAAGTTCCATCCTCTAGATACATTCGATTTATGTCAGTTATCTCAAGTTCTCCTCTTGCAGAAGGTTTAACTTTTTTAGCAAATTTCACTACGCGATTATCATAGAAGTATAAACCTGTAATACAGTAATTTGATTTTGGATTCCGTGGTTTTTCTTCTACCGAAACGACCTTTCCATTCTCATCGAAAGTGACTACACCGAAACGTTCTGGATCATGTACGTAATAACCGAAAATTGTCGCTATCCCTTTTGTTGCATTTTCTACCGCTACTTTTAATTTTGAAGTTAAACCGTTTCCGTAAAAGATATTATCACCTAGAATCATAGCACAAGTATCGTCTTCTACAAAATCTTCTCCAATAATAAAGGCCTCGGCAAGTCCGTTTGGTGATGGTTGCACTTTATATGATAACTTTACTCCAAATTGACTTCCGTCCCCTAAAAGTTTTTTAAAGTTTGGTAGTTCCTGCGGAGTTGAGATTATTAATATATCTCTTATTTCTGCCAACATAAGGGTAGAAAGTGGGTAATAAATCATAGGTTTGTCATAAACCGGCAATAGTTGTTTACTAGTTATTTTTGTCAGAGGGTAAAGGCGGGAGCCTGAACCGCCTGCTAAGATAATACCTTTCATGTGATTCCTCCTATGCTTTAACTAGACTTCCTATGGTTTTAAAAGCTGCTTTAATATCGCTTCTTTTTATAAATACATATAACAAATACGCCATTCCATAAAACACTGTGCTTAATGAAGAGTTAACTATCCATGAAGAATAAATAAACACAATAATCATAATAATTTCTAACACTATGTCTTTATAAATATTTATATTTATAATTTTTGAAAGAAAAATTTCAGCTATTATACTCTTAATAGCTAATAAAATTACTATTGTTGAAACGGCAAAATTCAAATTTTTTAACATGACAGATGCTATAATTGTAAGAACTATACTCATAAAGACTGTAATAACATTAACTATTAAAATATGTTTTTCCTTTCTTAAAGCCTTTAAATAAGTATTAACTAACAATGACATCTTACTTTCAAAAATGACTATAGGAAATAAAATTCCCATGTAATTAAGGCTCTCTGCATACTCGGGTAACCATCTAGATAGAATGACCTTTAGCGGATAGTATATTATAAGTGTAGCTAATATAAAGAATATTAAAAGTTCTCTCATTGTCCTGTAAATACTAGGGAGTTTCTCTTCATTAGTTCTTCGTAGAATTGGGTACATTATTATTCCAATAGCACTAATAAATATCATCACAAAGTTCGAGACACTAAGTGTTAAAGAAACTTTTCCAAAAGTCGAAATATCCCAGCTTCTCTCTATCCCTAGTTTAACACATCCAATTACAAACTTGCTAGCTATGTTTGAAAACAATAGCTTAATTCCGACACTAATATTTGTGATTGTTTCACTTATAGTTATGATAAACTCTGAAAATTTTTGAAAAACGATATCCCTACATAAATACATTACATATAAGAATGAAATACCTTTACTTATCAAATCTGTAATGATCATTAATTTATAGTTTCTTTGTCCGATTAATAAGAATAATACGATTAGTCCCACATAAATTATTCTATCTAGAATAATAACTTTAGCGTATTTTTTGATTTGATTAGTTGCTTGCAATATAAATAGTAACATATATCTAGTATTCACTATTACAATATCAATAGAAGTTGCTCTAAGAATAAAAATTCTATTACCATCACTTATCAGAAAATATGTTACTAAAGTGATAATTATTGCTATTACTATTTGCATGATCAAAAGCATATAAAATTGTGAAAAGAATAACTTTTTATCTAATTCATTATAATCTTTTCCGCCATATCTTAGGTAGATACCATCATTCCATCCAAAGTGTAAAAAACCTACATAAGATGTATACAATATATAAAGTTGCCAATAGCCATATTCCTCCACCCCTATGAGTTTTGGTATAACTAAAACTACTAATGTCGAAATAATTAACGAGATCAAATTGGACAAAAATGTATATGAAAAGTTTTTAAAAAAATTGAGAGCTCTGTTATTCAAAGTATTACCACCATTAAATTTCTTTCTAGTAATAATGACCTAATTATATATTAAACTTAGTTAAAAAAGTAATTACGGGTAAAAAAAGGAATCAATACTCTTTCAGTAGAAGTCTTTACAGTTAAGTCCAAAACAAACCATAGACCTAGATCCACTAATACAGAAAAATTATATGCAAATTTATATAGGCTTCCTGATCTTAATTTATTCGATACAATTGAATACACAGCATAATTTAATATTAAAAAGTTTCTAATTAACCTATAGAATTGCAAATTCATAATAAATAAGGGAAAAAATACTATTCCAATAATATTGATCCATAATACTAAATTGACAATACTAAGATCACTTAATTCTCCCCCGCTAAATACTATATTACTACTATTTGATCCCATAGCATTAGGAACATCTTTTTTCCAGGAAGCAATCTTCTTAGACCAATATAAAAATAATACATTAATTATATGTAATGTAAATGGTATTAAGTAGCCTAAATTAGTTTTTGTACTAAGATAACCTATTATCTTATCATCATCTGTAATACTAAGCAGAATATTCAAAACTGGTAATCTGTTGTTATTAATAATTGTTATCACAGTTAATAATATTGTGAATATAACTATTATCTTAATCAGCAGCTTTCTATCACTAACATGCATTAGCAATAAAACTAAATATGCTAAAAAAGCTGTATGAAAACTTGCAGATAATAAAACTAAAATAGAGAATTTAATACTATTTTTTAGGGACTTCTTTTCGAGGTACCGTATGGAAATAAGAAGTATTGTCATTGCTATAAAATTTCTAAAATGTTCGCTGTCAATGATTATTTGATATAGTAAATAAAGTAGTAACATATAATTATAATTATATGCATATCTTTTAATCACAAGTTTATATATTACAAAAAAACATATGCCAATAACTATCATTCTAAATTTAAAAAAATCCAAATTTAGCAAATTGCCAAATTTCATTAGAAGTGTATAACCTATTTGAGGATTATCAAATAAACTTTCATCCATAATATTATTATATCGATTACTATAGTTTAAATAATCCCTTGATTGTTTTAAGTCATAACTTGGTCCTGCTCCACTCACAAGTAGCAAGATAATTACAAATGAAAAAGCAATGATTACCTTTGAATGTTTCTTTCTATAAGCAAATAAAAAATTTGAAAATATTGCTACTAAATACAGTAATATCGTCATCATTATTCCTCTATTTTAACTCTCAAAAAATCTACTTATCCAATTTTCAAATTCATATCTTTCAACTATTTCTTGATCAATTTCTAAATACGGTGAATATATAAATTCCGGTAGGTCTTTGAAATTATCCTTTCCAATAATAAATATATTTTCCCTTCTATAAAAATCTCTTTTTACTATTGTTTCATCATTAGTAATCAACTTCTTCTTGAAGAATAAAGCTTCTAAAGGTCTCAAAGTTAATCCTCTTTGATTTTCAGATACATAATCAACAATCACTTTACATGATGCTATATATTTTAACACCTCATCATAAGGTATTCTCTTTGAATAATAAATCTTATAATTCGGATTCTTTTTCCCGGTAGGGGTTATATGAAAGTAATTAGAAATGTTATATTCATCAAGGATACTTTTAAGTTTAATGAGGTAAGTGAGCCTTCCTTTGTCACTACCTACAAAAAATACATCAATGTTCTTGTCATTTTTTAAAAGCTCAACATCTTTGAAATAATATTGTGTATTATATTTCAATCCAAATCTAACACAATCATCCTCATCAAAAGACCATAGTTCACAATTAGTACCCAAAAACTTATCTAACTCAACACATTTATTGACTGGATTCCAATACCATAATATTATTCGTATTTTAGGGTTCGTCTTTCTAATATACTTTACAACAGGAGGAATTATTTTAGAAGCATGAATAATCACTGTCGTGTAATCAGATAGATTATGCTTCCATGATGATAACCAAGGAGATATAAACGGTATACCAAACTCTATTTGTAACCGTCTAACTGCTTTTAACACGGCAGGAATATTTTTGTATACTTGATATACGTTAATTCCCCGTTTTTTTGCTTCAACAGCATGAAACTGATTTGCATCTAACCATAAAAACAAGCATTTATTTTTATCCACATTGTCCATACTATTTATTCATACCATCCTAAATATATTTATATCTATCTTAATCTCCTATTGAGTACTTAAATCTTTCGAAAAAAGCTCTTCTTCTTTCTTCAATATCACTCTTATCGTACCTTTTTGCCACTTCATAATTTCGCTTTGCTTGATTAATCATTGCATCTATATTTAAAGATTTAATCAATTCACAGATTTCATCAATATTTTTATATGTATTGCTAAAAATAAATTCTGGATCTAATAGCTCTGGAATTCCACCTGTTTTTGCACCAAATGCAGGTAATCCCCGGCTCATAGCTTCTATCAATGCACGCGGTAAACCTTCCTGTCGACTAGGTTGAACATATATATCTATGGTATCTAACCATTTGAAAACTTCATTATGTGACATCGAACCTAAAAACTTTATTTGATCAGAAACGCAATATTTTTTAGCAATTGATTTTAAATACGTTTGATCTCCTCCACCAACAAGCTGATACTCATAATTTGTAATCCCTTGCTTTTTCAGTTTTCCTAATGCTTTTATAACATATTGTTGCCCTTTATATCTTACATTTACTGACGCTGTCGTTCCAATAATTATTTTACTACCCTCTACCATTTTAGTGATTTTATCCAACCTATTTAACAATACATTATTATCAAATTCTTGCAAAGAAACATTTGAGCAATTTTCACTTTTGCCGTTTGTTGGATATCTTTGTTGTAAAAATTCATTTGTAACGTAAACTACATGTTTTGCATTCTTTACACGTTTTTTTGTTGCATAATATATAAAAGGAGCCATAAATTTTCCCTTTAAACTATGATTCCAAAATGCATCCCATGGGCATGCCACTACCTCTACTAAGAAAGGTTTGTTTAGTTTATTTGATGCATTTACAGCTAAATTACCAATAAAACTTGGTAATCTTATAACAATATAATCTGAGTTTTTAACTTCTTTATATATAATATTCTTAGCCTCTCGTTTACTAAATAATATTCCTTTAATGCTTGATATATTGGGACACTTAACAACATTAAAGGGTGAAACAGTAATTTTTGATAATCTTGACTCTGCTTCTTCTTTAGATATTTCATCAACTCTAATAGCAACTCCTAGTTCCTCTGCTATTGTGTAGTAACGAAGGAATGTATCATCATTATGTGCAGTTCCATAATAATTATTGAATTCATCCTTTCTTAACGGACCATCATGACAAAATAATACTTTCATTCTACATCCTCTTTTCACTCACTAATTTCTGACAACTCAAACTGTTCTCCGAGTATATAATCAAATTCATCCGGTTCAAAATCAATATATCCACTTCCATGAAAGAAAGTCATTTCTCCAAAGAATATTTCCCCATCAATATTATAAAGATCTACCCTTACATGTGGAAAGCCCTTAGAAAGACTCTCAGCTATCTCAAGCATATATCCATAGTTAATTGGCTTTTTAACTGAAGAATCTGTATCTCTTAAACCTTTTCTTTTATACGGCAGGTGTTGAAAATCTCTACTATATATTCCAAACTTCATAATTTCTGAAAAACGCTCTGTATTTACAAATAAACATGATACTTTCCCGTTAAAACATATAAATTTATAATCAATTAAATCATTGTTCTTATCTTTCTCAAGATATTTCTCACAAATTATCCTTGGCTTGACTCCATAATAAGGCCATTCTCTACCAGCTTTACAAGTTCTTTTAGTTACCCAATTATTAAGAACAGCCTTTGTAGCTTCTATGTTTAAACTTCTTTTATCTTCACAAAACAAATTGGTATGACTACCATTAGTTGTTTTTAGTACAAATTTATCTGGTAATATACTAAAATTTATCTCATCCACATTTTTATAAACGCCATACAAAGGTACTAATATATCCTTGTACCCCTTGGATGCAACATAATCTCTAACTTCATACTTATCAACGCATTGAGTCATTAATGGATTCCTATAATAGAGCTTATACCACTGCAATTTTTCGGTAAATCGTTTAGGATCTTTTATATTAAGTTTTCTTCCAGTTTTTATTCTGTACTGCAACATTATCATGGGCTTGTCAGGGATAAACTCCGTTAATTTTAATATCTTTAATCTAAGTTCTCGATCTGGAATTATTTTTTTGTAGTCCATACTATCACCTCAATGCCTCTTTAATTTCTTCTAAATACGCACCTATAACTATTTTTCTGTCAAATTCATTCTCAACTTTTGATCTACCATTTAGCCCCATCTGCCTCTTTTCTTCATAGCTCAATTCTAAAAACTTTTCTATCTTTTCAATAAGATCTTGACTATTTTGTTGCTCTATTAAAAAACCATTAACACCATCATCAACAATTTCACGGCAGCCGCTTCTATTAGTTGTAATAATAGGCCTTCCACATGCTGCACTTTCTAATAATACATTTGACATCCCCTCTGGATAATAAGTTGGATGTATAGTACAATGCGATATCTTGTAAAACTCTCTTACGTCTTTCTGCATACCAAGATACTGAATTATTCCTTTTTCCTCAAATCTCTTCAATTTTTCTTCATAATCTTCTTCACAGAACCCAAGAATATAAAATTTGACATTTTGATATTTTCCTCTTATATACTCTGCTGCATCTAAATAATTATCTATTCCTTTTTGCTTCATAACACGTGAAATAAATAGAAAATTAATAGTTTTTTCATTTGGATAATCCAGCACTTTATAATAACCTAAATTAACTCCAGACCCTGGTATCAATCTCTGTTTACCCTTTATAATTCCTTTTTTATTAAAAAAATCCGCATTTTCAGTATTTTGAAAAAATATACATGAAGCTTTTTTTAAGGATAATCTATATAAAAGCAATGTGAGTTTCTGCAGACTTCCACTGTTTTCTACAGCAGTCCCAAGACCCGTTATATTGGTTAAATACGGTACATTCATAAGTTTACATATCAGGCCGCCATAAATGTTAGGTTTAATTGTGTATGTCAGAACTAAATCAGGTTTTACTTTCTTTATCATATTCATGTATTCAAGTATCAACCTAAAATCGTTTACTGGATTTGTGCCTCTTCGACTGATTTTCGTATCGATAAATACGCATCCTAGTTTAACAAGTTCAGGTTATTTGTAAAATAGATTCCCTCACTATTTTCCAAATAATATATTTTATTAAAAAAATTATGATTGTATATCCACCCATCTCTATAATCTAGCTCATAATAGTCTAACAGGCTTGATAATTTTATTTCTTTAACATCAGGATTTACATAATATAAAGTCAAAATAATATCCCCCAAAATTTAACTATTCAACTCTACAACATTTGATTTTAGATATCTGTCTTTTATGTTAACTAAATACTTATAGTAATAGTATTAAAAGTTTATCTTAAGTACCGTAAACTTCTTTTAAATATGTATCTATCACAATCTTTCTATCGAATTCTTTTTCTACCCTCTTTCTACCAGCATATCCCATCTGCTTAATAGCTTCTTTATCTATTGACAATAACTTCTCAACTTTATTTATTAAATCCTCAGCATTTCCTGCTTCGAAAAGATAGCCAGTGACTCCATCTTCTATAACATCTCTTGACCCATTAATTTTCGAAGCAATACAAATTCTGCCCATAGCTGAGGATTCTAGAAGTACATTTGGCACTCCTTCACCACCATGTGATGGTAAAATAGTACAATGACACCTTTGAATCCATGTCTTTATATTCTTCTGAAATCCAATATAATTAATAATCCCTTTATCGTGATAATCTTCAATAATTGCTTTATATTTCTCTTCTTCAACAAACCCCGCAACATAAAAATTAGTGTTAGGGTATTTATGTTTTATTACCTTTGCACATTTTAGATACTCTTCAATACCTTTTACTTCCATAATTCTCCCTATAAATATAAAATTCATTTCGCCCGTAAATTGTAAACTAGTAAATGTAAATTCTTCTAAGTTTACACCAGAACCAGGTAGCATAGCAAAATTGTCCTTTACCATATTATTCTCTACAAAAAAATCCCTATCTCCTTTATTCTGAAAAAACACCTTGTATGAATTCTTAATTGACAACTTATATAAAATCTTTACAACTATACTAACTATATTCTTTTTCAAAAATGTATCACCAGTTCCAGTTATATTATTAATCTGTTTATTCCCTGTTAAACTAGATGCAATAGAACCGTATATATTAGGCTTAATTGTATACGAAAAAATTATATCTGGCTTTACATTTTTCATTATCTTAATGTAATTTATTATTAACTCAATATCCTTAATAGGATTAACTCCTCGGCGGTCAACATGAGTATCGATAATTTTACAACCCAGATCACTAAAAAAGGAGTTATCTTTAGATTTAGGCATTGAAATAAAAACTATATGTCCATCCTCAACTAGCCTCTTGATTAGCTCTTTTCTAAAATTATATAAAGTTATAAAATGATTTGATAAAATCAATATTCTCTGTTGCTTTTTCACTTTAAAATCACCTACTTATTGTTGCACAAATACTGTTTTACTTCTCTTCTTATTCCGACTTCAAAGGATTCTGGATTATATCCAAAGTCTTTTAAAGCATCATCATATGGAAAACTTCTATCCTCACTCATTCTCTGTACTTTTTCAATATAATCAACAACACCAAAAGTTAATATTTTTAAGGTTCTAGCAAAAAAAACTCCAAGCCATAAAGGAATATTAACAAAGACTGTTTTCTTACCTAAGTTGTCACTTATTAATCTTAAAGTATCAATCATTGTAATAGGCTTCTCACCAGACACAATATATTCTGGTTTTAAATTATCGCTGTCCATCATAAGTACACTATAATAAGCTTTGCCCAAATCTCTAGCGTTAACTGGTTGTATTAAACCTTTTCCACCGTTAATAACAGGGAAAACTCTAAGTTTATCCACCATTTTTATAAATTTACTCATATTACGATCACATAAGTCACCATATATCATAGTCGGACGTAAGATAGTAACCTTAATATCCACATTTTTAGTAATCTCTAGAAGTTTGTTTTCTATTATTTTATATTCTTCAGAAGCAATTCTAAACTTCGAGTAAATTCCTGTTGTATGAACTAATATTACTCTTTTAACGTTATTACGTATAGCAGCCTCAATTATGTTAAGTGAATAACGTATATTGACAATATGAAAAACGGTGTCCACATCTTTCATACAGGTATTAATAAATTCTTTATCATTCAAATCTCCAACAACTTCTTCAATTTTTAATCCACTGTTAGCAATCATTGATGTAACTGAGTTTTTTCTTACAACACACTTGATATTGCCATCATATTTATGCTTAATTAACTCTTGGAGGAAATACCTTCCCGTATGCCCCGTAATTCCTGTGACTAATAGCATTTCTCAACCCCCATAGTTCAATACAAATAAATATTCGTTATCTAATAGAACTAAACTGATCACTACTACCCTCTTTAACACCTTCACTTCTAAGTACACTAAAAATAGTTTTGAAAAATAACTTAGCATCAAATAAAAAGCTCATTTTTTCAACATATTCCCCATCAAACTTAGCTTTAATATCTATAGGTAATTCATCTCTTCCGTTTATTTGAGCCCAACCTGTAAGACCTGGATATACATTATTTGCACCATATTTATCTCTTTCTTCTATTAAATCATACTGATTCCATAACGCTGGTCGAGGACCTATAATGCTCATTTCTCCTTTCAAAATATTAATAATCTGAGGTAGTTCATCAAGGCTTGTTTTTCTAAGGAACTTACCAATCCTTGTTATAAACACTTCAGGTTTCTCTAGCATATGGGTTGGTACATCTTTTGGCGTGTCTGTTCTCATTGTCCTAAACTTTAATATGTAGAAGTAGTTTTTATCTTTTCCTACACGTTTTTGCTTAAATAGTATCGGCCCCTTAGAGTCTAGTTTGATAAGCACTGCTAAAAATAGCAATACGGGACAAAGTATAAGAATTGCTATTAATGATAACGTGAAATCTATAACTCTCTTAATATATTTACTGTACATTACGTATAACCCTCTCTTTTAATGTCTACAATCTACTACGAACACACAAACAATCCAGAAAACTTCATTTCTATCTTTTACTAGTCCCATTGATTTCACTAATCCCCTGATCAGTTATATCAATAGATGGTGACATAACAATTACTTATTATTTGTATTTAATTCCTTAACAGATATATTTTTTATTAAGAAATCATCTTCAATATAGATTCTTAGTTGGTTACCGTTTTCACTTGGGTCATTTTCAACAACTAGTTCTGCTACATATTTGCCGTCTTCCAAAGTAAGTGGAAGTACCTTTGGTGAAACGCCAGGGATATGGTAAGATATATATTCAACTGGATTTTGTAATTGTACTTCAACCCTGTACGTATTTCCCTTTTTAAACTTTATAGGATAACGCGTATATAAGTAAGCTCTCCCTGAAGCTTGTATGGATAAATATTCTTCATTAATAGTAGTTTTCAGTAATTCTGTATTACTTATTCTCCATTGATCAGGTATACCATCCATATTAGTATCTAAATCAAACATACTATAATGGATAACTTCATTCACGTCATGAATTTCCTCGTTATTCCAATTATCCTTTAAAAACTTCATTTTATGCAATAACTCTACTGAATTTTGACTAAATACAAATGGGTTCATGTTCTTTTTATTTACATCCTTAGCTTCATTGATAACATTCAAACCTTTCAATAGGTATTCATTAGCCTTTTCATAATCTCCGTTATTAAAACTAGTCCCCATTAATTGGAAATATACGTCTACTTTTGAATGCCAGAGTGTTGGTTCAAAAGGAAAATAATTTATCGCTGAGTCAAGATATTTAATACCCTCATCTATATCACCTGTTTTAAAACAATAACTTGCTAAATCGCTTGTTAAGCTTAAATTATTCTTAGCATTCCTCTCAATATTCTTTATATAGAATGCCACTTTTGAAAACTGTTTTTGAAAGAGACTTAACTCAGTTTCTGAAATATTCTCACCATTTTCTTGAGCTCTTTTGTATACTTCATTCTTCATAAATAAAATATCAGTCAAACCTACCTTTATATCCGGCCTATTTGGAACAGGATTATAGCCTAAAACATACTTTTCATTATATCTGTCTAAACTTATTGCCTTCTCCATCTTATTAATTGCAGTATCAAAATCATTATTCTGCAAACTTTCAAAAGATAGTTTTGCAAAGGAAGATGCTAAAAAAAATGTTGACGAAAAGTATAGAGTTACGACAGAAATACCAATCCCAATTAATATTGTTGATTTTCTTTTTTTCTTTATGGTATATTTTTCTCTTTTTGGATTCACTTTTGTATTTAGAAAGTTCAAATCAGTTATTACTAAATTATCTATCAGCTCACGATTAAACAAAGCAATTAACTGCCAGAATAATAAAAGCATAGAGCTTTCAGAAAAATCAAAATCAATAACCGAATGCATGAATAGTGCTGCTATAGAAGTAATAACTGTTGCACTTAATATTAAACCTATTGTTGGATTAGACACCTTTACTTGTACCATAGTAGGATAATTATTCGCTTGTCTGTAGTATTTTGAATAAGTAGCAATAAGCAGAATAACAAGACCAAATAATATAAATATACCTAATATTCCTGTTTCAATACCTAACTGTAGCGGATAGTTATGGGCCTGACTGCTTGCATAATTATATGATTGATACTGTCTGTAAAGATAATTCCATGCCCCACCACCAGCCCCTAAAAACCATTTTTCTTTAAATATATTTAGACCATCTTTATAAAATATAACTCTCGACACTAAACTTCGCTGCAACCATATATTTTGAAATCTTGCTATTATACTATCTAGGTTATACCTGTTTTTTAATATTATCCTCTTTACAGTCTTACCTGTTTCAGCATCAATAATGGAAGTATTATTTATTGTTACACCTGTTCCTGAATGATATATTGCAAAGTTTACATTTATCAGCTTAGTATCTTCTTTTGTAGTGAATAATAT
>Ga0209537_1002092_pt1 | contig 20684 bp, 22 predicted proteins | sample BioPla4DNA1_FD_187698 | JGI IMG/M metagenome (GOLD analysis project Ga0209537, IMG submission 187698) | Biogas fermentation microbial communities from Germany - Plant 4 DNA1 (SPAdes) (version 2) | ecosystem: Engineered > Bioreactor > Anaerobic > Digestate | place: Bielefeld, North... | reverse complement strand
TACAAGGTCTTAAAAACAAATAATGAAAGGGGGTTTTGGAATGAGAAATGATTCAAAAGGGAGGCGAAATAGGAGAAAAAAGTCAAGGTTTGATAATTATAATTATTTGTTCGGACATTATATTTATGTAACTGACCACGCAATTAACCGCTATCAACAGCGAATAAAAAGAGTTAGTGATGAGAATGCAGAGAAGGCAATAATTGAAAATGTTAAGAGAAGTAGACTCATTGCCTTAACAAAATATGGCGGACGAGAAATACGTGAAAATAGAGGAGTAATCTATGTTTGTGAACTCCAAGGCAATTGTCTAAATGTAATAACTGTTTTACTTGGTAATGTTGATTTAAGGTTTGTTGTATGAAACTATGGAATTATTTCGAATAAAATAGTATAATAGTTAAAAAATAAACAAAAAAATATAAAATAGAGGCGATAATATTGAGAAATTTAACCATGCTAACAGACCTATATCAACTTACCATGATGTACGGTTATGAGAAGGCAGGAAAATCTGATGATATTGTAGTATTTGATCTATTCTTTAGAAAGACGACAGGGGACAGCGCTTATGCTATTGCTGCAGGCCTGGAACAGGCTATTGAATACATAGAAAACCTGCATTTTTCTGAAGAAGATATATCGTATTTAAGGGATCTTAATCTATTTGATGAGAATTTTTTAGATAAACTTAAAAGCATTAAGTTTACCGGTGATATTGATGCTATACCGGAAGGTACTGTTGTTTTCCCCAATGAACCATTAATTCGTGTCAAGGCACCTATCTTTGAAGCTCAGCTTATAGAAACAGCATTGCTTAATATTGTTAATCATCAAACACTAATTGCCACAAAGGCTAGTCGAATTGTTCAAGCAGCTCAGGGAGATAGTGTTCTAGAGTTTGGACTAAGAAGGGCCCAAGGTCCAGATGCGGGTATTTATGGTGCGAGGGCAGCAATAATAGGAGGATGTTCTGCTACTTCTAATGTCCTAGCTGGAAAAATGTTTGGAATTCCTGTTCAAGGTACTCATGCCCATAGTTGGGTAATGAGCTTTCCTAGTGAATTAGAGGCATTTAGAGCATATGCTAGAGCTTTCCCTAAAAGCTGTCTATTATTGGTTGATACTTATGATACTTTAAGAAGCGGGGTTCCCAATGCAATAACTGTATTTAAAGAGTTAAGAGAAAAGGGTATAGAACCCCTTGGTATCCGATTGGATTCAGGTGATCTAGCCTATTTAAGCAAGGAAGCTAGAAAGATGTTAGATGAAGCTGGTTTCCCCAACGCAAAAATTGTTGCTTCAAGTGACTTAGATGAGGAAATAATATGGGATCTGAAGGCTCAAGGAGCGGCAGTTGATATTTGGGGAGTAGGTACTGCAATGATTACTAGCAAGGATTGTCCTGCTTTAGGAGGAGTATATAAGCTGGTTGCTGAAGAAATAGACGGTAAAATGGTGCCTAAGATAAAGATATCAGAAAATCCCATTAAGATCACCAACCCAGGATATAAGAAGGTTGCACGACTATATGATAAAGACACCCAAAAGGCTATTGCTGATTTGATTATGTTGGATCATGAAACCATAGATGAGAGTAAACCTTTAACTATTTTTGATCCTATTAATACATGGAAACGAATGACTCTTACCAATTTTAAAGCTAGAGAGTTGTTAGTACCAATATTTAGAAAAGGCAAGCGTGTATATGAACTACCTTCATTGATGGAAATTCAGGAATACTGCAAGAAAGAAATGGCCACCCTATGGGCAGAATACAAGCGTATAATAAAACCTCATGTATATAAGGTAGATCTATCTGATGAGCTATACAATTTGAAACAAGAACTCTTGCAACAGTATTCCTCAAAAAAATAGATGTTGATAAATAAGCCCTCTTATGTAGGTATACCTTTATTGGTATCTATAACATAAGGGGGTTTTTATATTTTATCACCATTTTTGTGCACAGAACATATTATATATGTATCTATATATAGCCCAAATAGGCGGTGATAAATATATGAGATTTGGTTTAGCTTTATCGGGAGGAGGCATAAGAGGAGCTGCTCATATAGGTGTTTTGATGGCATTAGAAGAAGAGGGCCTAGTACCTTCCTGGATTTCTGGTACAAGTGCTGGAAGTATAGTTGCTGGTCTTTACGCTTATGGCTATTCAATCCAGGAATTAGAGGATATTGCTTTGCGTCTTTATCAAAAATATATAGATCTGGATTTTATGGGCTTGGCCTGTGGATTTGGTCAATGGCTTGTTGGTAAGGAACCGCGCATGGATGGAATAATCAAGGGTAAGGCTATAGAAAAGCATTTAAAGAGTTTGACCAATGATGTTAATATTAAGGATATAAAAATGCCTTTAGCTATACCAGCAGTAGATATTAACAAAGCTAGGACTGTTATGTTTGTAAATAAAATGAAATATACTCCTACAGAAGATGACAAAACAATATATATAAACGATGTACCTCTATATAAAGCTATAAGGGCAAGCATAGCTATTCCAGTTGTTTTTAAACCAGCCATTATTAATGGAAGGCGCCTAGTGGATGGTGGAGTTACAGACAATCTTCCTATTGATATCCTGAAAAAAATGGGGGCTAAAAAAGTAATAGGGGTAGATTTAGGATATAATGGTCAGCTTCGGAGGGATATTGATAACATAATTGAGATAGGAAGTCAATCCCTGGATATTATGGCATATCAGATTACTGCTTTAAAAAGTCATGGTGCTGATTATATATTAAGGCCTGGAATATATGATGTTGCTGCAAGAGATGCAAAAAAAATTATAGAATGCATAGATCGAGGTTACAATTCTACTAAAGAAAGTATAAAAATGATAAAAAAGGCTATTAATAGTAGGTCTTCGACATCACTGTTCTACACAATTTAAATGATATGCATGATATAGTATATGTAAGTTTAAGTATGCATTAAAAAACTAGAGGAGGAGCCGGCTTACCAATGAAGAGATTATTTAAAGCGTCGCTTTTCGGGTATAATAGGAAACAGGTGAATGGCTATATATTAAGTCTTAGAAAGGATTATGAAAACGAACTTTCTAAGAAAAAAGATAGAATGCTGGAATTAAGTCAAGAAAATAGGGATTTAAAATCTAAACTAATGGAATATGAAGAAAGACTATCTGATTATGAAGAGCGGGAAAGGTTTATTTCTAAAGCTTTGGTTAAGGCAGAAGAAAGTGCCCAAGCAATAATGAAGGAATGCTATCGTAGAATAGATATGGAAAAATACAAGATAAGGCAAGAACAGGAAAAATGGAAGATGAGGGAAAGGGAAATCATTAGGCAGCTACTGGAATTCCAAAAAGAGGCCTATTCTCTTATGGAGTCTTTCCAATCAGAAATCAACTACCTAACTTCAAAAGAATTGGTTCAACTTCAAAATGAAGATAAGACTGATGATAAAGAAGAAATACTTAATGTCAGTTCAATGTAGTAAAAGAGCTCTTTGTGAAATAATACTTCCAAAGTAGACATCTAAATTAGATTATCTACTTGGAGGTATTTTTTTATATAAGGGAACAATAATAAAAATACAATAACGAAAACAAAAAGAGACAGGTGATAGAAATGATAGTAATTGAAAGTAAAAGAAATGTTAGCAATCAAGAAGATGTGCAGGGTAAAGGGACAGTTGGCGAAAACATAAAGGATTATGGAACTATTAGCGTCCCAGAACCTCCCCCCAGTAATATTCATTGTCTTACAATAGTCGGTCAAATAGAGGGCCATATGGTATTGCCACCTCAGAACAAAACAACTAAATATGAGCATCTTATTCCTCAATTAGTGGCTATAGAAGAAAGTAAAGATATAGAAGGGATAATTTTAATATTAAATACAGTGGGAGGGGATGTAGAAGCAGGACTGGCCATTGCAGAGCTCATTAGCACTATGTCAAAACCCTCGGTTTCTTTAGTTTTAGGTGGAGGCCATAGCATAGGGGTGCCTTTATCGGTATGCGCCGATTATTCTTTTATTGCATCTACTGCCACTATGACCATACATCCAATCCGTATGACAGGAGTTATAATAGGTGTTCCTCAAACCTATGAGTATTTCAATAAAATGCAGGAAAGAGTTGTTAATTTTGTTACAAAGCATTGTAATATTTCAAAGGAAAAATTTAATGAGCTCATGCTAAGAACTGGAGAACTAGCCAATGATGTAGGAACGGTTTTGGTAGGGGAGGAAGCTGTAGAGCATGGATTAATAGATGAAGTAGGCGGTTTAAATGATGCTATTAAGAAATTAAGAGAACTGATCTCCATTGGAAAAAAGGAGGTGAATTAATGGTAATTTACTCTATTATTCCTATGGAAACCATCTTTCAATCTCAAGAAAAAGAAGACATGGTAAAAAGCAACAAAATTATAGAGATAAATAATATTAAAGTGGAGGCTAGGCTGATAGAAGAGGATATTTATGAGATTCAAAGAATTTACTCAACCAATGCCCAAGATTATTTACAACCTTGGCTACAACCTGGTACTAGAATAAGATTAAGTTATCAGATTGAAAATCTTTTCCCAAAAAATCGGTGGTCAGGTTGAAGTAAAGGTGATATAATTGATTGAGGCGATTTTATCTATCTATTTTGAAAGGGGTTAGGGTTTTGAGTATTTTTCATGCAATTTTACTGGGATTAATTCAAGGACTGACAGAATTTTTGCCTATCAGCAGTTCTGGTCATTTGGTAGCCTTACAACAAATTTTAGCTATACCAGGAGCTAGCTTAGCAGTGGATGTAGCTCTCCACTTGGGAACTTTAGTGGCAGTATTTGTTTTTTATTGGCATGATATTATGGAAATGGTAAAAGAATTTTTCCTATGGATAGGAGAATTATTAGGAATAAGAAAGCCTAAATATAAAAGCAATAATGGCTATAGAACAATGATGATTATGATAATAATTGCTACTATACCAACAGCCATTATTGGGCTTATCTTTAACGATATATTTGAAAAAGCTTTTTCATCTATTAAAGTTGTTGGATTTACCCTGCTTATAACTGGTACCCTTTTGTGGATATCCAACAGAATAAGAAGGGGTCGAAAACAGGCAAAAGACATTTCTATAGTAGATGCAATTACCGTGGGATTGATACAGGGACTAGCTATTACTCCTGGAATTTCTCGGTCAGGCTCTACTATTTTTGCTGGTATGTTAAGAGGCTTTAGTATGGAGCTTGCAACCAAGTTTTCTTTCCTTTTATCTATTCCTGCTATTTTAGGTGCAGCTCTATTAGAGGGGAAGAAAGTTTTAGAGCAAGGTCAATTACTTACAGATGGATTGCCTATGTTTATAGGGTTTGTTGTAGCAGCTGTTTCTGGCTTTTTTGCTATTAAGTTCTTGGTAAACTTAATAAACAAAAGGAAATTACATTATTTTTCATACTATTGTTGGGGTGTAGGTATATTGATTATTCTATACTCACTAGTGATTCATTAGACTATTATTATCACAAGCACAGAAACAGCTGTGCTTGTTCCCTTTTGTGGAGAGACAGAACAATGATATATAACTGAGGTGGTACCATGGCCAAAAAGGTGGCTAAATCAAAAAAAACTAAAACTAAGACAAAGCGTAAGCATAATAGAAAAAATGAATACATTGGAGTTTTTATTATTGGATTGGGACTTTTTGCACTACTTAGCATATATACTTCTTCTGCAGGTATAGTAGGGAGATATTTTGATAGAATTTTAAAGGGCTTGTTTGGTGTTGTTGCCTATGTAATGCCCCTATTTATCATTCTGTCGGGCATATTCACCATTATGGCACATTACAAAAATATTAATAAGGCCAAATTGGGATTAACATTATTTTCTGTTATTCTTATCTTTCAGATAGTCCATCTTTTTTACATAAATGAATTAGACAATACCAGACTTTGGTCTTTTATCATAGATTCGTATAATAAAGGAATTGATATTCGTGGTACAGGTGCTCTCTTTTCGCCTATGGTTTATCTTATTTATAAATTGTTTGGATATTTGGGTAGTTTTTTGTTTCTAATCACTCTGCTTATTATAGATATTTTGTTATTAACTAATCTTTCTCTTAAGCAATTGGGCACTAATTTATATAGTAATGTTAAGGAGAAAATTTCTGTAAAACGTAGAGTCAAAGCCAATAAGATGGATAAAACAGATGAAAAAGAAACAAAAAGCAAAGTTTTTGAAGGTGAAATCATTGAAATTGATTCGTTTAGTAAAGAACAAGTAGATCCTATGCCCTTATTAAAGGATGCTTTTGACAGCTATGATCAAAAAACCAAGTTAGATGAAGCAGAAACTGATATAAAAATCATCCAATTTAGCAGCCAAGATGATAAAATAGAAGAGAAAAGTAAAAAGAAATCCTCCTTACAATCATCGTCTAAAGATGATAAGGCGGACGCTATAGATATACCGACATCAGACAAAATAACAGATACCATAAACTATACTTTCCCTCCTATGGAATTACTGAAGAAACCTGAGAATGCTAAGGAATCAAAGATTAGTAGTTCTAAACTAAAAAGTAATGCAAAATTGTTAGAGGACACTTTAGCCAGCTTTGGAATTTCTGCGAAGGTGCTTCAGGTAAGCAGAGGACCTGCTATAACCAGGTATGAACTGCAGCCAGCACCAGGAGTAAAGGTAAGTAGAATAGTAAATCTTGCCGATGATATTGCCTTAAACCTTGCCGCCTCTGGTATAAGAATAGAGGCACCTATACCAGGCAAAGCAGCAGTAGGGGTTGAAGTTCCTAATAAAAATATATCCCCAGTTCTGCTTCGGGAGGTACTGGAATCTAATAGCTTTTTAAAACATCCCTCTAAGCTAAGCTTTGCTTTAGGTAAGGATATTGCTGGAAAAGCCATTGTCGCTGATATTGCCAAGATGCCTCATCTACTAGTAGCTGGTGCTACCGGCTCAGGAAAGAGTGTATGTATAAATAGTTTGATCGTTAGTATTCTATATAAGGCTTCTCCTGAAGATGTAAAATTAATACTAATTGATCCAAAGGTAGTAGAATTAAATCACTTCAATGGGATCCCTCACTTACTTATACCTGTAGTAACAGATCCTAAAAAAGCAGCCGGTGCCTTGAACTGGGCAGTGCAGGAGATGAGTAGTAGATATAAGTTATTTGCTGATAAAGGGGTTAAGGATCTACATAGCTATAATGAAAAGATAAAAGAACCTGACGAAAAAAAATTGCCTCAAATTATAGTTATTATTGATGAATTGGCAGATTTGATGATGGTGGCTCCAGGAGATGTAGAGGATGCCATATGCAGGTTAGCACAGATGGCAAGAGCAGCTGGAATTCATCTAGTTATCGCTACTCAACGTCCATCGGTAGATGTTATTACAGGTCTTATTAAGGCCAATATACCTTCTAGAATCGCTTTTGCTGTTTCATCTCATGCTGATTCCAGAACCATATTGGATATGGGAGGAGCTGAAAAACTATTGGGGAGAGGCGATATGCTATTTTATCCAGTAGGTGCAAGCAAACCTATTAGGGTTCAAGGTTGCTTTGTATCAGAAAATGAAGTAGATGCTGTAGTAAATCATATTAAATCTTCTTACCAAACCCCATCTTATGATATGGAAGTGGTTGAAGAAATTGCTGCAGATAAGGAAGAGGCTATTGATGATGACTGTGATGAACTCCTGCCCGATGCAATAGAGATAGTGATAGATGCAGGGCAAGCCTCTATATCCATGCTGCAAAGACGGTTGAGAGTAGGTTATGCAAGGGCTGCCCGTATGATTGATGAGATGGAAGCAAGAGGTATTGTAAGTGGATTTGAAGGCAGCAAACCAAGGAAAGTACTTATAACTAGAGAAGAGTTTGAAGAATTATACAGAGAATAAGGGAGAAGGTTAGGTATGGGGAACTTAAGTAAACTAAAAATAGGCATGATATCGCTAGGTTGTTCAAAAAATCAAGTAGACTCAGAGATTATGTTGGGGCTTATTGACAAGGAAGGATATGAGATTGTTAATCGTTCTGAGGATGCAGATATAATTATTATAAATACGTGTGGATTTATAGAATCCGCTAAACAAGAAGCCATAGACACAATTTTAGAACAAGCTCTTTATAAAAAACAGGGTAAATGCCAAAAACTTATTGTTACAGGTTGTCTGGCACAACGCTATGGTAACGAATTATTAAAGGAGATACCTGAGATTGACAATGTTGTAGGAACTTCAAGATATACGGATATATTAGAGGTTATAGAAGATAGGAGTAGAAAAGAATATATAGGAGATTCCTCTAGTTATTGGGAAGCACTTGAAAAAAACCCCTATAGAATACTTACTACTCTTCCAGGAACTGCTTATTTAAAAATTGCTGAAGGATGCGACAATCGATGTTCCTACTGTGCTATTCCTTATATACGAGGAAAATATAGAAGTCGAACAATGACCAGTCTTATAGAAGAAGCAAAGGGGCTGGCAGAAAATGGCGTTAAAGAATTAATTGTTATCGCACAAGATATTACTAGATATGGTCAAGATTTACGAGATGGGACCAATCTTGTTAGCCTTTTGAAGGAGTTATGTAAGATAGATGAGTTAAAATGGATCCGGCTTTTGTATTGTTATCCTGATAGAATAACCGATGAGCTATTAGATTTTATGGCTGAAGAGAGTAAGATATGCAAATATCTAGATATTCCTCTTCAACATGTAAATCCTAATATAGTAGAGAGGATGAATAGGCGTTTTTCCAAGTTGCAAGCTCAACAATTAATAGATAAAATAAGAAAAAAAATCCCTCAGGTTGTTTTAAGGACTACTTATATTGTAGGTTTTCCAGGAGAGGGACAGGATGAGTTTGAGGAACTAAAAGAATTTATAGAGAATTGTCCTTTCAATCATGCAGGAGTGTTTGCTTACTCCAGGGAAGAGGGGACACCTGCAGCGGATTTTATGGATCAAGTTGATGACGCAACTAAAAATAAGCGAAAAAATACTTTAATGGCTATGCAGCGAAAAATTTCTAAGAGATTCAATAGGGAATTTGTTAATAAAATAATTGATGTATTAATCGAGGGAGAAGATTCACCAGGTATATATATAGGCCGTCATTATGGACAGGCACCCGAGATAGATGGTCATGTTTATGTTTTCAGTAAACAGGCTTTGAAACCAGGTGATTTTGTGCCAGTAAAAATTACAAAGGCATATGATTATGATTTATTGGGGGATCACTATGAATTTAGCAAATAGAATTACTTTTACTAGAATATTTATAATTCCATTATTTATCCTTTGTTTGTTAAGCAATTTTCCATACAGTCAGTATGTAGCAGCCTTTATTTTCATATTGGCTGCTAGTACCGACAGTATGGATGGGTATATAGCCCGAAAGAGAAATGAGATAACAAATTTAGGTAAATTTCTAGATCCACTTGCAGACAAGCTGTTAATTACTTCTGCTCTTGTGATATTAGTGGAGATGGGACGGATTTCATCTGTAGTAGCAATTATTATTATAAGCCGCGAGTTTATTGTGACGGGTTTTCGTGTTGTAGCTGCCTCCAAAGGGATTGTTATTGCAGCCAGCTGGTTAGGCAAGATTAAAACCATAGTACAAATTGTATCTATAGTCTCTGTACTCCTTAATAACTTTCCCTTTGAGTATATAGGTTTTCCATTTGACACTATATCCGTATATTTAGCGACCATCATAACAATATTGTCTGGAGTAGATTACATTTATAAAAATCGTCAGGTACTAAAAGAGAATGCTTGATATACTCTTAACTCTTAAGGAGGTTAAATAATGGATGCTGAAATAATTGGAGTAGGAAGCGAACTTTTATTGGGTCAAATTGCTAATACAGATGCCCAGTATATTTCACAAAAACTCTCCCAACTAGGAATTAATGTTTTTTATCATACAGTAGTGGGAGACAATAGCCAACGCCTTAAAGAAATTTTGAAAATTGCTGTAAGTAGGGCAGACTTAATAATTACTACAGGCGGATTGGGTCCTACCATGGATGATTTGACAAAAGAAACAATCGCTGAATTTTTAGGAATTCCAATGGAACTACATCAGCCTAGTGTTGAGCACATTGAGGAATACTTCACCAAGAGAGGGAGAACTGTAAGCCCAAATAACTATAAACAGGCATATTTTCCTAAAGGCTCAATTGTGCTGCCCAACAACCATGGCACAGCACCAGGCGCTATACTAGAGCATAATAATAAAATATTTATTATTCTTCCTGGACCTCCAAGGGAGCTGCAGCCAATGTTCAAAGAGCATGTAATTCCTTATTTAGAAGATAAAAGCAGCGAAAAAATTGTATCTAGGGTTCTTAAAATATACGGCATTGGCGAATCTGATATGGAGGAGAAAATAAAGGATTTGCTTATCAATCAAAGCAATCCCACTATAGCACCGCTGGCAGGAGCATCGGAATTATCTATCAGACTTACAGCAAAGACCTCTAGAAATGAGGATCCCTATAAACTAATACAGCCAATAGAAGAAGAAATTAGGGAAAGATTAGGTGATGTAGTATATGGAATAGATAGCGACACTTTAGAAGGTGTAGTTGTCAAGTTACTCATTGAATCAGGTAAAACCATAGCTACTGCTGAATCCTGCACTGGTGGATTAATAGCTGAAAGAATTACCAGTATACCAGGAGCGTCCCAAGTCTTTATTCAAGGAATAGTTGCTTACAGTAATCAGTCAAAGATAGAGCGATTAAAGGTTTTAAAAGATACCATTGCCAAATACGGAGCTGTTAGCCAACAAACTGCTGAAGAAATGGTTAAAGGAATTATTGAAACTTCAGGTGCTGATATAGGAGTAGCAGTAACCGGTATTGCAGGTCCTGGTGGAGGAACCGAGGATAAGCCAGTAGGACTTGTATATATAGGGATCGGTGACAGAAAAGGATTTATAGCTGTCAATAGATATAATTTGTTAGGCGATAGAAAAAGGGTCCAACAGTCGTCAGCTTCCATTGCTTTAGATTCTATAAGACGTGCTATTTTAAAGGGGGATATAGGCTAAAATCTTAGGTAAAGAAGCATTGACTGGCCTAATATAATATTATATAATAAAGACAGAACAGACGTTCGATTGTGATGTTCGTTTGATTTATTATAGGGAAAGGCAGGTGAGCCCCGAAAAGGTACGGGGATGGATGTGGAAAAGCAAAAGGCTTTGGATATGGCCCTAGCTCAAATTGAAAAACAATTTGGTAAGGGCTCTATTATGAGATTGGGCAGCGATACTCATTTGAACGTAGATGTAATACCTACAGGTTGTCTGGAATTAGATATAGCATTGGGAGTTGGTGGTTTACCTAGAGGTAGAGTAGTAGAGATATTTGGTCCAGAGTCTTCTGGTAAGACTACTGTGGCCCTTCATGTAATTGCAGAAGCTCAAAAACTAGGGGGAACAGCTGCATTTATTGATGCAGAGCATGCTCTAGATCCTAATTATGCCGCCAAACTTGGAGTGGATTTAGATAATTTATTGGTGTCTCAACCCGATACTGGGGAACAAGCATTGGAGATTGCTGAGGCTTTAGTAAGAAGTGGAGCTATAGATGTTGTAGTTATAGATTCTGTTGCAGCCCTGGTACCCAAAGCTGAGATTGAGGGTGAGATGGGGGATTCCCATGTTGGATTACAGGCACGTTTAATGTCTCAAGCTCTTCGAAAACTGTCTGGAATAATTAGCAAATCCAATACTGTAGCCATTTTTATAAATCAGTTAAGAGAAAAGGTAGGGGTCATGTTTGGTAATCCAGAGGTTACTCCTGGAGGCAGGGCTCTGAAATTTTATTCTTCTGTTCGTTTGGATGTCCGTAGGATAGATACACTAAAACAAGGCTCTGACATGGTGGGAAATCGTACAAGAGTTAAGGTAGTAAAGAACAAAGTAGCTCCTCCCTTTAAGCAAGCAGAATTTGACATCATCTATGGCGAAGGTATATCTAAAGAAGGATCTATATTGGATCTAGCAGCTACCAAGGATATTGTAAATAAGAGCGGTGCTTGGTATTCTTATGGAGACATCCGCCTGGGTCAAGGTAGGGAAAATGCTAAACAGTTTTTAAAAGAGAATAAAGAAATACTAGACGAGATCGAGATGAAAGTTCTTAATGAATTTGGTTTAGAACGCCATATTCCTCAGAATGAAGATTAATAAAAAATCCCTAAGGGGATTTTTTTTACATGAATTATTTGTAAATGATCGGTTATTCTGCTATAATAAAGTAAGTCTAATTTACAATGTATTTATTTGTAAATTGTATTTGAGTATGGAGGTGAATGAGTTGATTGAAGAAACCATTCAAACTGCTAACGGAGAACGGGGTAAAGTGGTTTTTGCCGACGAGGTAGTAGCTACTATAGCGGGTCTAGCAGCTCTTGAGGTAGAAGGTGTTGCTTCTATGAGCGCTGGTATAGTTGAAAAGTTCGGCAAAAAGACTCCTACTAGAGGTGTGAAAGTAGAAGTTGGTGAAAAAGAAGCTGCCATTGATTTATACATGATTGTTAATTATGGTGTTCAGATTCCAGAAATAGCATGGAATGTTCAGGAGAATGTAAAGAAATCCGTAGAAACCATGACAGGTTTGTCAGTAGTTGAAGTAAATATTTACATACAAGGAATAGAATTTCATAAAGATTCTAAAGAAAAAGAGTCAAGAGATATGGACTAATAAGCATATAAACCCTCTGATTAACTTCAGAGGGTTATTGCATGTATGAATTTTACAAAAAAACTATATAAAGGAAGGTTTCGCTTATGAAGACAAATGTTTTGAATAAGCTATTACAAACCGCATATACAATCATTATTTTGCTATTAGCTTTATCTGTTTTAGCAATGTGTGTAGCTATAGGAATTAATGTAATTCATATAAGTGAAATAAACGCAGCCCTACAAAGTATCCAATTAAATTGGAATGTGTTGCTAGTAACTTCATTGATCTCTATACTTTTTATAATTGCCAGTCTTAGACTGTTATTTGCCCGTCCTAAACCTAAGGTTTTAAGGAGTACTTTATTGCGACATACAGATTTGGGGGCTATTCGTGTATCTGTTCAGACCCTAGAGATTATGGCCCAAAAAGTAGTGCGTAGCTTTAATGAAGTTAAAGATGTTGTAGTTAATATCATAACTGAGGAGGACGGAGTAAAGATACAGCTTAAATTATTAATGATGCCAGATGTAGTTTTACCAGATATATCATCTTCTATTCAGGAAAAAGTTAAAGATTATATACAAAGTTATTCTGGCATCCTAGTAAAAGAGGTTTTCATATATATAGATAATCTTGTTGCACCTCAACAACGTTCAAAAGTACAGTGAGGAGGTGTCCAAGTGTTTAGGGAAGTGTTAAATGAATTATTGATAAATCATCGAGGTAAGTTTTTTGGTGTATTGCTAGGTTTTTTAGTAGGAGTTATTATATTAATAATAGGCTTTTGGAAAACAGTATTCTTAGTCATATGTGGACTTATAGGATATTGGATAGGAGGAATATCCGATAAAAAAGAAAGGTTTACCTCTTTTTTGGACAGAATACTACATAATAGTTAAAACTATCAACGGAATTTAGGTTAACATGCTGTGCTAGTTCAACAGTTGCATGATTCATAATGGATATTATATAAGGCATCGAACTAGGCAAGTAGTTTAGTTATTGTTGAAATTTACTGATAAATTAAACTAGGATATATCATTTGGAGGAAATAGATGGCTAGAAAATTTGCGAGAGAAGCACTAATGAAACTACTATATGAAAAAGATATAGCTGGTGAGTACCATGAGGAATCTTTATTAGCCCTTATGGACGATTTTAGATTGGATGAAAATGATGAAAAGTATATTAGAGAAATTTTATTTGCTATGGATAAAGAACAACCAAAGATAGATACCAATATTGAGAAGTATGCCAAGGGGTGGACAGTGGACAGAATGTCCAAAGTTGATCTTGCAATTCTCAGACTGGCCATGTATGAGATATTGTACAGAGAGGATATTCCTTATGGTGTATCAATTAATGAAGCTGTAGAACTGGCTAAAAAGTACGGAAATGAAAAATCCAGTTCATTTATCAATGGGATATTGGGGAATTTCGTAAGGCTAGAATCCCTTGAGGGGGATAAGGAGCTGGATCAATAATGAAAGTAGTGTTGGGTTTTGATACCAGTTGTTATACGACTTCCATGGCAACAGTAGATTTAGATGGCAACGTGATTTCCAATGGTCAGATTTTGCTAAAAGTTGATGAAGGTCAGCGGGGTTTAAGTCAGTCAAAAGCCTTATTTCAGCACCTGCATAATTTGCCCAATATTACCAATTTAATTGCTAATGCCACTCAAGATTTAGACATTGTAGCTATATGCAGTAGTGCCAAACCCAGACCAGTAGAGGATTCATATATGCCAGTTTTTATGGTATCCTATCTAGTTGGAAACGCCATGGCAAATTTACTAAAGGTCCCTTTTTACGATACAACGCATCAAGAGGGCCATATAATGGCAGGTCTATCCTCAGTAGAAGGTTTAGATGAAGATAAGTTTGTGGCAATTCATCTTTCAGGTGGAACCTCAGAAATGCTAGAGGTGCATAAGAAAGAAACTAGCTTTGATATTACTATTATTGGCCAGACTCAGGATTTACATGCTGGTCAGTTTGTTGATAGGGTAGGGGTGGCGTTAGGACTTCCCTTTCCTGCTGGGCCCAAATTAGAGGAGTTAGCCCTTAAAGGACAGCCAGGAAAGGTGGTTATTCCTTCATTTGTAAGGGGATATGAGATTGGATTTTCCGGAGCCGAAACCCATGCAAGAAGACTTATACAGGCAGGAGAAAATCCAGCAGATATTGCCTTGGGAGTTTTTATGTGCTTGGTTAAGACTCTGGAGAAATGGATTGCAAATGCCATTAAAGAGAGAAAAATAAAAAATATTTTGATGGTAGGTGGAGTTTCATCCAATAGTATAGTACGTCAACATCTTGAAATGAGACTAAAAAAATTGGATAATTCCATAAGACTGTTCTTCGCTAATCCAGATTTATCAAAAGACAATGCTGTTGGAGTTGCCCTGTTAGGTCTAAGAAAGTATAATGCTGATTATAACAATTAATAGATTGATTATGATAAAACTCCTTGTGTTAGTTTAATCTATACCTATAACCATAATGGATAATGAATGTTCACTTCATCATTGAGTTGGAGAAAATTAAAATCAATAGTACATTATGTTCACAGAAATATTGTTAGTTTTCACGATAGGTTAGTTTAAGGAGGTTTTAAAATGGCAGCCAAGATAATAGATGGAAAGGCAATAGCCAGTAAAATAAGAAACTCATTAAAGGAAGATATTGAAAGGCTAAGTAAGGAGAGGGGATTTGTTCCCGGTTTAGCAGTAATACTTGTAGGTAAGGATCCAGCCTCCCAAATTTATGTGAGAAATAAAGAAAAAGCATGCAAGGAGATAGGAATTGACTCTAGAGTAATTTATATGGATGAGGATATTTCCCAGGATGCTCTGTTACAAGAGATTAATAGATTAAATAATGATGAAGATATTCATGGAATACTAGTGCAGCTGCCTTTACCTAGCCATATAGATCCAGACGCTGTCATAAGTAGCATTGATCCTAAAAAAGATGTGGATGGCTTTCATCCATTGACCACAGGAAGACTTTTTGTAGGACAAAAGGGGTTTGAGCCTTGCACTCCAAAAGGGATAATTACCTTGATAAAGGAAACGGGTCAGGATATAGCTGGTAAGCATGCAGTAGTAATTGGCCGCAGCAATATTGTTGGAAAACCAGTGTCCATAATGCTACTTAGGGAGAATGCAACAGTGACTATATGTCATTCTAAAACCAAGAACCTTAAGGAGCTAGCAAAAAGTGCAGATATATTGGTAGTTGCCATGGGTAGGCCTGAGTCTATAGATGATGAATATATCAAAGAAGGGGCTATTGTTGTTGATGTGGGTACTACCAGAGTAGATGGAAAGCTAAAGGGAGATGTTGTATTTGATAAAGCTGTCCATAAGGCAGGATGGATTACTCCAGTCCCTGGAGGGGTTGGACCTATGACCATAACTATGTTATTGAAAAATACTGTACAGGCAGCTTATGGAAATGAATAGACAAATCTTTACAATAGGACAGGTTAACAACTATGTGAAGAGCCTTATGGATAAAGATCCTGTGCTTCAAAATCTATGGATCAGAGGAGAAATATCTAATTTTAAATTGCATTCTTCGGGGCATATGTATTTTTCCCTAAAAGACAATGAAGCACGCATTAAATGTGTATTTTTTAAAAATTATGGTTATAGTTTAAACTTTATACCAACCGATGGTATGTCTGTTATTGTAAGAGGTAATATTTCCTTATATACTAGGGACGGACAGTACCAATTATATGTACAGTATATGGAAAGGGATGGCATTGGAGAATTATATGCTGCTTTAGAAGCTTTAAAAAATAAGTTGATGAAAGAAGGTTTGTTTAGCCAAGAACATAAAAAGCCATTACCACCATATCCTAGAAAAATTGGCATTATAACCTCCCATACTGGGGCTGCTGTCCATGATGTTATAAAGGTAATATCCAAGAGAAACCCAACGGTGGATATTTTGGTAATACCTGTAGCAGTTCAAGGAGAGAATGCCAAGGATCAGATAAGTGCTGCTATTGATTATGCCAATACTCGGGATGATATAGATATTCTAATTGTAGGCAGGGGTGGGGGTTCTATAGAAGAATTATGGGCCTTTAATGAAGAAAAAGTAGCCCGTGCCATATTTCGATCTAGAATTCCTATAATATCTGCTGTAGGGCATGAAACTGATTTTACCATTGCTGATTTAGTAGCGGATATGAGAGCACCTACACCCTCTGCCGCTGGTGAGATGGCAGTTTCTGAGATATTGAGTATACATGAGACATTAGAGGTGTTGGACAGAAGACTCCATGATTCCATGACTAATAAATTGAAAGAACTATCAAATTATCTGGAGAGCCTGTCCAATAGCTATGTTTTAAAGTATCCCGAACGCTTATTTGCTGCCTATGAGCAGAGATTGGATTATGCAACAGAGAAAATTATGACTAATATGGACAATTTTATTAGTGCAAAGTCTGAAAGGTTTCTTAGAGCCGTTTCTTATTTGGAAGCATTAAATCCTCTTTCTGTTATGATGAGAGGATTTAGTGTCGTTACGGATAAAGAAAAGGGAAGCATTATAAGATCTGTTGATGAGCTGCATGAAAATATGCAAGTGAAAATTCACTTGACGGATGGCAATGCTACTTGTAATATAACTAGTAAAGAAAAGGAGCCTGCTAATGAAAATTGGAGCAGATAAAAATATATCTTCATTGAATTTTGAAGAAGCTATTGCTGAGCTTGAAGATATAATTGATAAACTAGAGGGAAGAGAATCGTCTCTAACCCTGGAAGAAGCTGTTGACTTATACAAGAGGGGCATTCTTTTATCCCAACATTGTAAACAAAAACTTGAAAAAGCTCAGCAGGAGATTAATATTTTAACGAAAAATAAGGATGGAGAATTAGAAGAAATATCATTTGTAGAGGAATAATATGAGGAAGAATATGGACATGTTTAAGAAACAATATAATGAATTGGCAACAAAAGTAAATGATTATTTGCGTAATACACTAGATGGTATGGACAAGTATCCAAAGATCATCTTTGAATCTATGGAGTATAGTCTTTTTGCTGGTGGAAAGCGACTGCGTCCTGTAATGCTACTCGCTTCTCATAGTTTGTTGGAAGGAAACTTAAGTGAATCCTTGCCACTAGCAGGAGGACTTGAAATGATCCATACATATTCTTTAATTCATGATGATCTTCCAGCTATGGATAATGATGATTTTAGGAGAGGTGTACCAACAAACCATAAAATTTTTGGAGAAGGTATTGCTATTTTAAGCGGAGACGGGTTGCTTAACTTTGCATATGAGACCATGTTGGATAATGCCCTAAAATACCCCCATAAGCTTATAAATCATGTAAAAGCCATTAATATCATTGCACAAGCAGCAGGGGTTAGGGGCATGATAGGTGGCCAGGTAGTAGACCTAGAATATGAAGGTAAGGAAGTTGATTCTGATACATTGCAATATATCCATGAGCATAAAACAGGTGCCCTTTTTATGGCTTCTCTAAAGGCTAGCATTATGCTGGAAGATCCGCCTGAAGATGTATCAAGTGCTCTTATGGAATATGGAAAGTCTTTAGGATTGGCTTTTCAAGTTATAGATGATATTTTAGACGTTGTAGGAAATGACAAAGAACTGGGGAAAAAGACAGGCAGGGATAGGGATAAGAACAAAGCCACCTATGTAGATAAGTATGGCTTGGATAAATCATGGGCCATTGCTAGGGAACTAAGTGATAGTGCCATAGCGCAAATGGAATTATTCGGGCATAAAGGTGAGTTTTTAAAACAGTTGGCTAAATACATTATAGATCGTCATAACTAGGAGGAAACCATGAGCGCTTTTACTCAACTATTGTACAATAACGTAATATGGGTTAGTCTATTGGCATGGTTTATAGCTCAACTGTTAAAAGTAATATTAACACTGATTTTTAATAGAAAACTTGATATAAGGCGCTTTATTGGTGCTGGTGGCATGCCCAGTTCCCATTCTGCCCTAGTCGTGTCTTTGGCTACTTCTGTTGGAAAGCTAGAAGGATACGACTCACCCATATTCGCTGTAGCCTTTACTTTTGCTTTAATAGTAATGTATGATGCAGCTGGCATAAGAAGAGCAGCAGGAAAACAAGCTGCTGTTTTAAACGATATACTAGAGCAAATTCAGACAAAAAGGAGTATTTCTGAAGAAAAACTGAAGGAACTATTAGGCCATACTCCTATTGAAGTTTTTGCTGGTGCTTTATTAGGTTTTGTAATTTCACAATTATTTTTTTGATTCCATATCTTTATTTAAACCTATTGTGCTAGTTTATAAACTTCATTATATTAATCAATAATCATTATAGATAGTGAATGATAGATGCTAAACTAGCACAGTAGATTTAGTTAACCATACTCTAGTTATATTTCGGATTAAAAATAATCTAAAATGTGTTCTTTTATATATTAGGTAATATTAGTTAAGAGATTACAAAGTATTTAACACCTACGAAACACTAATGACATGACTGAAAAGAGAGAGGCATAATGATGAAGTATTCATTGCTAGATTCTATCGAATCACCGAAGGATCTAAAAGCATTGACAATAGAAGATTTAGAAAAATTATCTCAGGAAATAAGGGATTTTGTTTTAAAAACTGTATCCAAAACTGGGGGACATTTGGCGTCCAATTTAGGAGTAGTGGAGCTAACTATTGCACTCCATTATGTTTTCAATAGTCCTCATGATAAACTGATTTGGGATGTAGGTCATCAATCATATATTCATAAAATTCTTACTGGACGAAAGAATAAATTTGACTCCCTTAGGCAATTAGAGGGACTAAGTGGCTTTCCCAAACGGAAGGAAAGCAGCCATGATATTTTTGAAACAGGGCATAGCAGTACTGCAATATCAGCGGCACTAGGTATAGCTAGAGCAAGGGATTTACAATCCCACGATGACTATCATGTTGTAGCTATTGTTGGAGATGGAGCCCTTACAGGAGGCATGGCTTTTGAAGCTTTAAATGATGCAGGACACAGCAAAACGAATCTAATTGTTATACTTAACGATAATGAAATGTCAATATCCCATAATGTAGGGGCCCTGGCAGGTCATCTTTCTAAGGTAAGGGCTAGTGCTGAATATAACTGGATAAAAAAAGGTACTCAACACTTGCTAGAAAAGCTACCTAGAATAGGCAAGCCTATAGCTAAGGGTATAGAACAAATTAAGAGAGGTTTTAAATCTCTAGTAGTTCACGGCATGATATTTGAAGAGATGGGTTTTAAATATCTAGGACCTATTGATGGTCATAAAATTAGCAACTTAATAAACGTCTTAAGACAGGCCTCAAAAATGGAGGGTCCTGTACTTATTCATGTTATTACTCAAAAAGGAAAGGGATATGAGTTTGCTGAGGATAATCCGGAACTTTTTCATGGGGTATCACCCTTTATAATGGAAACTGGAAAAGCTCAGGAAAAAAATATACCAACTTTCTCAAAAACCTTTGGCAATAAATTAGTTCAATTAGCCCGCCGAGATGACAAGGTAGTAGCTATAACAGCTGCTATGTTGGAATCTACTGGTTTGGTCAGGTTTAAGGAATTATTTCCTCACCGAATTTTTGATGTAGGTATAGCTGAACAACATGCTGTGACCATGGCTGCAGGCTTGGCTATTAATGGATTAAAACCCTATGTGGCTATTTATTCCACATTTCTGCAAAGAGCTTATGATCAAATCCTCCATGATGTATGTATTCAAAACTTGCCTGTAAGATTTGCCATTGACCGAGCTGGGTTAGTAGGACAAGATGGAGAAACCCATCAGGGAGTGTTTGATATTAGTTATTTAAGCCATATTCCCAATATGACTATATTTGCTCCAAAGGATACTGAGGAGTTAAGAGATATAATGGATTATACTTTAGACCATGATGGACCTGTTGCTA
>Ga0209537_1002090_pt1 | contig 20685 bp, 22 predicted proteins | sample BioPla4DNA1_FD_187698 | JGI IMG/M metagenome (GOLD analysis project Ga0209537, IMG submission 187698) | Biogas fermentation microbial communities from Germany - Plant 4 DNA1 (SPAdes) (version 2) | ecosystem: Engineered > Bioreactor > Anaerobic > Digestate | place: Bielefeld, North... | reverse complement strand
TTTCAAGGTGCTATTAAAACGGTACTTTAGGTTTATACAACCTAACAATATATGGGTATTTGCTGCTGATTTTGATTAAGAACTTTTTGTTCAGCAGCCCCTACTTAGTAGAGATTGAGAGGAGATTGCTATGAAAAGACTATATTTATCTAAAACAGATAAGAAAATATGCGGTGTATGTGGAGGAATTGCAGAATACTTTAATATTGATTCCACATTGGTCAGACTTGCCTGGGTAGTCATATCCCTAGCTGTATCTCTGGGCTTCGGAGGACTAATTGTTTACATTATTGCTGCTTTAATTATTCCTAAAAGACAAGAGACAATCTGACACAGAGGTGAATACATTGAAATATAAATTAATTGCAATAGATTTAGATGATACTCTTTTGAACACTAATCTAAAAATTAGCGAATTAAACAAAAAAGCTATCCTTGATGCGAAGCGTAAAGGCGTATATATAACTATCGCTACAGGACGAATGTTGAACTCTGCAATGCCATATATTCAAGAATTGAATATAGATATCCCGGTTATAACCTATCAGGGGTCTTATCTGACAGATGTTAAGACAGGTAAAAATATAATAAAAAAAGCAGTCCCTTTAGATTATGCAAATGCTATCATAGAGGAATGCAAATTAGAGAATCTACATATACAGGCGTATCATGATACTACCTATTTTTTTGAGGTTGAAAACAAATACAGCCAATTTTATGAAAAAATGTCCGGTGTCCAGGGTGAAGAAGTCGGAGATCTGGTGAGATATTTGAAATATGAATTGAAAGAAGAACCAGTTAAGCTTATTATCATAGATGAACCTCCTAAGATACATAATGCTTTTAAGCATTTTCAAGAAAAGTTTGGAAAACATTTACAGGTATTGATTTCCAGACCTCATTATCTGGAATTTACTCATATTGAGGCAACTAAAGGTAATGCTTTAGCCCAGCTTGGCTCTATTTTGAATATTCCAAGAGAAGAGATCATTGCAATTGGTGATAGTTTTAATGACATATCCATGATCGAATATGCGGGATTAGGTGTTGCAATAGGCAATTCTGCTTGTCAAGTAAAGTCCCATGCGCAATATATTGCACCGACAAATGATGAAGACGGTGTGGCCGACGTAATATATAGGTTTATATTTGGGGAGGAATAAGTTATAATGAGAAGCATATCTATAGAAGATATGATCCGTGTATTGGATATGGAAGTAGTTTATGAGGGTAAATCGCTTTCAATTGATATAGAAACCAGTGATATTAATCGTCCTGGTTTACAATTTGCAGGATTCTTTGATTATTTTGCATCAGAGAGAATACAAGTAATTGGTAAAGTAGAAATGACTTATCTGGAAAGCATGGACCCGGATATTCGTAAAGAGCGTTTAATACGATTTTTTGGCTCTGGTATACCATGTGTGTTGATTTCCAGGAATATGGAAGTTCCTCCTTACTTTTTGGAAGCTGCTAAACAATTCGGTTGCCCTATTATTCGTTCACGAAAAGTAACCACCAGTATTATTCATAGAATGATAAACTATCTGGACTCCGCACTGGCACCAAAGATAACTCGGCATGGAGTATTGGTAGATGTATATGGGGAGGGTGTATTACTGATAGGAGAAAGCGGCATTGGTAAAAGCGAAACAGCTTTGGAGCTAATAAAGCGAGGTCACCGACTTGTAGCTGATGATGCAGTAGAAATTAAAAAGGTTGCGGAAAACCGACTCATAGGTGACTCACCGGAGCTAATTCGTCATTTTATGGAAATACGTGGTATTGGAATAATAGATATCAAGGCTATGTATGGGGTAGGTGCGGTAATAAGAAACAAAGCTATTGATTTGGTAGTAGAACTGGAGTTTTGGGATAGTAATAAGGAATATGATCGCTTAGGTTTAATTGAAGAATATACAGAGATTCTAGGCGCTAAGCTTCCGAAAGTAGTAATACCGGTTCGACCAGGCAGAAATTTAGCTATAATTATAGAAGTTGCTGTTCGTAACTTAAGACTTAAGCGTATGGGTTATAACGCAGCGCAAGAGTTAGACAATCGATTGACTTCATTAGTTCAGTCAAATACAAATAATGATGACAGTTATTAAGTATAGTTATTATACAGGGTTATCAGAATACTTTTTCCTCACATAAAATATAAATAGGGTAAAAGGTTTGTGTAGTAGGGGGAGGTAAGCTGCCTTTGCCAAAAAAAAAGAATAAACCATTTGCTCTATTGCTGTTACTGTTAACCTTGTTATTTTTGTTTTTGTTTCCTCATTGGTTTAGAAAATGGACGCAATCCAATCCTAAGGAGATTTATATTGATGACAATTCAGATTGGACAGGTGTTATCACTGTTTGGGATATTCCTTATGTCAGAACCGGGAAAGGCAGTCACCTAAGTTGGCTAAACACTTATATAAGAAGCTTCGAAAAAAAATATCCAGGTGTATTTATTGATGTTAGAACTATTACTTTTGACAGACTGGCAATGTACCTGCATTGTGAGACAGAATTGGATATTATGCCTGATATTATTTCCTTAGGTATATATGAGCAGCCATTACCTGATAGTTTACTGACAGATCTTTCACCGTATTTTTCTCTGGACGAGCTAGATGATATAAGGTCACTGGCTTTGCAAAGAGTGAAGCAGGGTGAAAAGATGATCGGAGTGCCTTGGATGATGGGTAACTATGGCTTATATATAAGTCATGATGCCTTGTTAAATGAGGAGGTACCAATTATCTTTGAGTCTATTGATTATGAAACTCTAGATTTCATTATTAGAAATAGTACATATGATAAGAAAGTAGGAAGCAAAACAGTTTGTAACTTTGGTTTTTGCACTTATTTTGATATGCACACCAGGCCACTTCTAAGTATGGTTTATTTAGAAGATGGAAAAATAGGGAATGATACACCTTTTAGCTTGTTAAAGGATTGGCAGGCAAGTGAAAAACCTGTTTTACCGCCGGGTATGATGAATATGACCTACTCAGAAGCTTTATCATTATTTGCAATAGAAAAACGAATTGGTGTTTTTCTTGGAGATACAAGGACACTGTATGATTTGCGGAAGCTAAAGGAATCAGGTAAAGGTATAGACTTTCATGTGTCTGTTTTGCCCAAATACGAACCAGTATCCGGTCAATACATGGATAATATAGCGGCATATGCTCTGCTGGAAAAAAAGAAGGAAATGAAGGAAAGAAAAAATTATCAATTCTTTTTCTAAAGGGGTTAATAAATGAAGAGACACAAAGAAGTCTGAAAAGCATTGGTATGTTTTCTGTTTTGAATAATATTAAATTATATGAATCTGAAACGGATCCTGAAATGAAGTTACTGGAAGATTCACTAGATAATATGACAATAGGACCTTTTGGCAATCATATTATAAAAGCAAAATATATCTGGGATAAGATACAATAATTATAGGAGTAACTGTATTATGAACTTGGAAAAAGCTTATAATGAACTAAAAAAAATATTATCGAGAGATCAACTTTTACTAAATGAAAGCATGAAGAGGCATACTTCTTTCAGAATAGGCGGTCCGGCTGATCTTATGATTATACCTTCTGACATTGAGCAAATTAAAAAGTCATATGAAATATTGAAAAATAAGGGCGTTCCTATTCTGATAATGGGTAATGGTTCTAATCTTTTAGTTCGTGATAAGGGAATAAGAGGTGCTGTCATAAAAATTTCTAATCGTTTCAACAAAGCTGAAGTACAAGATCAATCTATTCATGCTCAATCTGGTATTTTATTATCTGCTCTATCTAAACTTGCTTTAAGCTCTGGTTTGACAGGATTGGAGTTTGCCTGTGGAATACCTGGAACACTTGGCGGTGCAGTAACTATGAATGCAGGTGCCTATGGTGGAGAAATCAAAGATGTGCTTAAATGGGTATCTGTTTTAGATGAGAATGGAAATGTTGTCATTATGAACAAAGATCAAATAGGATTAGGGTATCGTACAAGCATTTTTCAGACAACAAAAAAGATTGTTTTAGAAGTTTATTTAGAGTTGGAAAAGGGCGATTATGAAACCTCCAGGGCTTTAATGCACAACCTAACCAAACAAAGACAAGAAAAGCAGCCTCTATCCTACCCTAGTGCGGGAAGTGCATTTAAGAGACCGGTAGGATATTATGCAGGTAAGTTGATTCAAGACGCAGGTTTAAAAGGGTTGAGAATTGGAGATGCTCAGGTTTCAGAAAAGCATTCCGGATTTATTATTAATCTAGGCAATGCAACTGCAAGCCAGGTTATTGAACTTATAGAATTAATTAAAGCCAGAGTTAAAGAAGAATTTGGAATAGAATTGCACCCTGAAGTGAAGATAGTTGGTGAAGAATAATGGGTGTTCAGGAGGTCATAAATTGTATAAACTGGCTATTGATTATCATACCCATACTCGTTACAGCCATGGCAGAGGTACAATATTAGATAATGTTGAAGCAGCCAGAGCAAAAGAATTAAAAAGTATAGCTATTACCGATCATGGATTCCGACATTTTCTTTTTGGAATAACTTATTCAGACATTAAAAAAATGCGGGATGAAGTTACATTGCTAAATCAACGCTTTTCCGATATAGATGTTCTTTTGGGTGTTGAATCCAACCTGATTAGTCTTGATGGTGATATTGACATACCTGATGAATATTTGGGTTTTTTCGATGTTATTCTTATGGGATTCCATTTAGGGGCAAGACCTGCAAGCTTTCGTGATGGTAAAGAGCTTATTATTAAGAATGTAATGGACAAACTTGGCCTTATGCATATAGATGAGCTGCGAGAGCGTAATACAAATGCAGTTATTCGTGCACTAGAACGCCATCCTATTAGTATCCTGACCCATCCAGGTGCCAAAATAGATATTGATTCCAGGAAATTGGCAAAAGCAGCTACATTGCATTGTACGGCTTTAGAAATTAATTCCAGTCATGGTTATATGAATTTGGAACATGTTAAAATAGCATTGGAAGAAGGTGCGTCATTTGCTATTACTAGTGATGCACACACCCCAGACCAGGTAGGCGACTTCAAAAAGGGGATAGAAATTGCAAAAGCGGCGGGAGTACCTCCATGCCGTATAATTAATAGTATAGAGTATATTGACCTGCATAAAAAAGGTAAGAAACTAAGGTAAAGCTTAGATTAGTGAAGTATGTATTAAATAAAATTGACCGTAATGATATCATAAGAGATGTTTTATATTTAACATGTTTTGTAATTATCTTTATTTAATGCAAGAGGACAGGAAGTATAATGGGTGTAATATATGTTTTGATAGAGAGAAGTAAGAGGAGAATGAACAATGTCTTTTTCTTCAAGAGCGAAGGGTGAGATTTGCAGGAACGATACTAGAAGGTCTTGTTGTAAATTGGCTGAGCTGGCCGCATTAATACATACCAGCGGAACAATAATAACTAACGACAAGACCATAGTATACTTGAAGGTTGCTTCAGAAAATGCTTTTATAGCTCGTCGTATCTTTATGTTGGTAAAAGATTTATTTCAGTTAACTCCTGAGGTACTTGTACGCAGGAATCGGAGATTGCGAAAAAATAAAATTTATGTTGTAATCATCAATATTAAAGGTAACTGTTATAGAACATTTATAGATATGGGTATACTTAATAATGATGAACATGATAATGTGATCATTAATATGGATATCTCTGATCAATTGATACAAAAAAAATGTTGCAAGAAGGCATATTTACGAGGCGCTTTTCTGGGAGGCGGTTCCGTTAGCGATCCTGAGAAAGCATATCATCTTGAGTTTGTTGCCAATTCTAACAAATATGGAGAGCGATTATGTGACCTGATTAAAGCTTTTAACCTCCATGCTAGGCTGATAGAACGCAAAAATAGCTATGTTATATATATAAAAGAAGGAGAGCATATTGTTAATCTGCTAAGCTTGATTGGGGCCCATACAGCCTTACTAAACTTTGAGAATGTGAGGATTGTCAAAGATATGCGAAATAATATTAACCGTATTGTTAACTGTGAGACAGCAAACCTAGGGAAGACAATAAATGCATCTATGCGGCAAATAAAAAACATAGAATATATACGAGATAATATAGGGTTTGATAATCTGGCACCTAATTTGCGAGAAATTGCAGAACTTAGAATTAAACATCCTGATGCCAGTTTAAGAGAGTTAGGTGAAATGCTAACACCTCGAATAGGGAAGTCTGGTGTTAATCATCGCTTAAGGAAGTTGGATAGAATTGCTGAAGAACTTCAAAATAAATTATGATAGAAAGGCAGGCAAAACATGCTTTCTTTTTTGGTGGAAAACTGGTAAGTCTTGTGATATTATAAATAAGGAAAGCGCTATAATGAGATGGAGGGCGATGGTTTATGGAGAGAGATTTTCATGATACGATGAAATTCAATCTGGAAAAAGAGCCTTCAATTACTCCAAAGGAAATGTTTGAGAAGGTGTTTAAAGCTTTGAGAGAAAAAGGGTATGATCCAATTAATCAGATGGTAGGCTATTTAATCTCAGGTGATCCGACATACATCACCAGTCACTTAAATGCCAGAGTATTGATACGTCGGTTGGAACGAGATGAGCTGTTAGAGGAATTAGTTCGTTTCTATATTAAGAACAACAGATTGGATGAATAATTTATATGGAATATATACCCTTGGGGAATACTGACATACTAGTATCACGTATATGTTTTGGTGCTCTTACGATTGGTCCTCTTCAGCGCAACCTTTCTTTGGAAGAAGGTTGTTGTATTATAAAAAAAGCTATCTATGATGGCATTAATTTTATAGATACTGCAGATTTGTATGAAACATACCCTTACATAAGGGAGGCTGTAAAATACAAACCAGATATAATCATTTCTTCTAAATCATTTGCCTATGATAGGAAAACCGCGCAAGAGACATTGGATAAAGCGTTAAAAGGAATAGGGAGGGATTATATAGATTTTTTCCTACTCCATGAACAGGAAAGCTTACTAACCTTAAAAGGACATTATGAGGCTCTCCAGTTTTTTCTAGAGCAAAAGAAAAAAGGTATAATCCGAGGAGTAGGCATTTCCACTCATTTTGTAGCTGCAGTTCATGTTGCAGCTGAAATGGATGAAATTGATGTAATTCATCCGATATTAAATTTTTGCGGACTTGGTATAGTTGATGGTACGCGCGAAGAAATGGAACAGGCAATAGCTGCTGCCTGGAAAGCAGGCAAGGGTATTTATACCATGAAGTCTCTTGGCGGTGGTCATCTTTTAAATCGGTATGAGGAAGCGCTTGAGTATATAAAAACATTTCCTTATGCACACTCTGTGGCAATTGGAATGCAGCGAGTGGAAGAAGTAGAAGCAAATATAAGTTACTTTACCAATAACAGCATTTCTGAAGAATTAAGACTTCGTTTGAAAAAATATAAAAGAGAGCTGATTATTGAAGACTGGTGCAAGGGTTGCGGTGCATGTGTTTTACGTTGTAAACAAAAAGCATTATTCGTACAAGAAGGAAAAGCACGAGTGAATAAAAAGAAATGTATATTATGCGGATATTGTGGTACAGTTTGTAAAGAATTAGCTATGAAGATTATTTAATCAGATAAGGGTTTTGCACATAAAAGAAAGGATATGTAAGCTTGAGAATTTTATCCATGGATATTGGTGATAAAAGAATAGGCATGGCTGTAAGTGATGCAATGGGTTGGACAGCCCAAGGCATATTAACTTTAGAACGTAGAAGTATGAATTCTGACATGGAACAGATTGAGAGGATAATAAATAAATATCAGGTGGAACGCATCGTTATTGGGCTTCCTAAGAATATGGATGGCACAATTGGTTTACAGGGAGAAAAAATTAAAGTTTTTGCTGAAAGCTTAAGAAAAAGATTTAGCAAAGAAATAGTTTTCTGGGATGAGAGACTGACTACAGTTTCAGCTCATAAGGTAATGCTGGAAGCGGATCTGAGTAGAAAGAAAAGAAAAGAGCGGGTGGATCAGATTGCAGCGGTATTAATTTTGCAATCATATTTGGATTATCTTAATTATCTAAATGGAAAATAAGGAGGCACGATAAATAATGGAAAACAAAATGAATGATATGGAAAACATTGTAGAGTTGATTGATGAAAATAATGAACTTGTATCTTTCAGATATTTAATGACACTAGATTATGATAATCGAGAATATATTGTCCTGGCACCTTTGGATGAAGGGACAGAAGAGGACGAAGTTGTTATTCTGAGAGTAGAACAAAATGAAGAAGGTGACGATTATTATATTGCCATTGAGGATAGGAAAGAATTAAATGATGTTCTGTTAGCAGTTAACGAAGTCTATGAACAGACACTGAATTAGCTATTGATTCCATAAAACAGGTATGTTATACTACTAGACGGAAAACACACCCTGTTTGTTTATGTTGCTCGGGTGCCTGATATACAGGTTTCAGGACACTTCATACAGGGGAGGAAAAACTCGAGGAGGTGAAATAAATGGCTGTAGTATCAATGAAGCAGTTGCTTGAAGCTGGTGTTCATTTTGGTCATCAGACTCGCAGGTGGAATCCTAAAATGGCTCCTTACATTTTTACGGATCGAAACGGTATATATATAATCGATTTACAGAAGACCGTTCGTAAAATGGAGGAAGCATATAATTTTGTACGTGATCTTGCTGCAGAAGGAAAAGACATATTGTTTGTCGGGACCAAAAAGCAAGCTCAGGAATCTATCGAAGATGAAGCTAAACGCTGTGGTATGTTTTATGTTAATCAAAGATGGTTGGGCGGCATGCTAACCAATTTTAAAACCATACGTCAGCGTGTTGAGCGGCTTAATGAGTTAGACCAGATGGAAGCCGATGGATCTTTTGATTTACTACCCAAAAAAGAGGTAATAAAGCTTCGTTTAGAAAAAGAAAAGCTGGAAAAGAATCTGGGCGGCATACGTGAGATGAAAAATCTGCCGGGAGCTATTTTCGTTGTTGATCCAAGAAAGGAACGTATTGCTATATCAGAAGCAAGAAAGCTTAGTATTCCTGTGATAGCTATTGTAGATACCAATTGCGATCCTGATGAAGTAGATTATGTAATCCCCGGTAATGATGATGCTATTCGCGCCGTTAAACTTTTTGCATCTAAAATTGCTGATGCAGTGTTAGAAGGCCGTCAAGGTGAGCAAATCAGTGAAGAATAGTTAGAAAAAGAAGGGGGGAAGAAAGGGGAGCATACTCCATTCTTCCCTTTTTTGTGAGAAACATATGCTCATTAGTATATGTAATAGAAAAGGAGGAAAAAGAATGATCTCTGCTTCAAAAGTTAAAGAACTAAGGGAATTGACGGGCGTTGGTATGATGGATTGCAAACGCGCTTTACAGGAAACAAATGGTGATATTGATAAAGCAGTTGAGTTATTAAGAGAAAAAGGTTTATCTGCAGCGGCTAAGAAAGCAGGCAGGATTGCTGCTGAAGGAGTTGTAGATTCCTACATACACTTAGGCGGGAAAATTGGCGTATTAGTAGAAGTTAACTGCGAGACCGATTTTGTGGCAAAAACAGCTGAATTTAAGTCGTTCGTAAAAGATATTGCTATGCATATTGCAGCAACCAATCCATTATACCTTACCAGAGAAGATGTTCCTGAAGATGTTATTGCAAAAGAAAAAGAACTTCTAAGGGCTCAGGCATTACATGAGGGTAAGCCGGAGAAAATTGTAGACAGAATAGTGGAAGGTCGTTTGGAGAAGTTTTATAAAGAAAACTGCTTGATGGAGCAGCCTTTTGTTAAGGATCCGGATAAAACGATTGAGAACCTTGTAAACGAGCAGATAGCTACAATCGGAGAAAAAATAACTATCAGACGTTATGTACGCTATCAAATGGGCGAAGGCTTAGAAAAAAGGCAAGATAATTTTGCAGAAGAAGTTATGAGTCAAATGAGAGGTTAAATTAAAGGGAGAGCACTTTTCGTGTTTCTCCTTTTTTAAAGAAGGAGATTCTTGTATGTATGTAGAAAAAAATAATAATACTCCTATCTATAAAAGAGTGGTTTTAAAATTAAGCGGAGAAGCTTTAGCTGGAAAAAAGGGGCATGGGTTTGATTATTGTATTTTAAACCAGATCGCTGATGAGGTTATTGAAATTAATAACTTAGGTGTGCAGGTTGCTATTGTAGTAGGCGGAGGCAACATCTGGAGAGGGCGCAGTGGCGTGGGAATGGATCGAAGCACAGCCGATTACATGGGAATGTTGGCTACCGTAATAAATGCTCTTGCTTTACAAGATGCTTTAGAAAACAAGGGGATGCAAACCCGTGTTCAAACTGCAATTGAAATGCGTCAGATTGCTGAGCCGTATATCCGCAGGAGGGCTATCCGTCATTTGGAAAAAGATAGGGTTGTTATATTTGCAGGCGGAACAGGCAATCCGTTTTTTTCAACTGATACAACGGCTGCCCTTCGTGCTGCTGAAATTGAAGCTGAGGTCATCCTGCTGGCTAAAAATATTGATGCGGTGTATGACGACGATCCACACAAGAATCCTAGCGCCAGAAAGATTGAACGAATAAGTTACATCGATGTTATTAATCAAGGCTTAATGGTTATGGATACAACTGCCATAACATTATGTATGGAAAATCGAATTCCCATTCATGTTTTTGGTTTAGATGCCCGAGATAACATAAGAAAGGCAGTTATGGGAGAAAGGATTGGATCAATCATAAAGGAGGGTTAAATATCATGAAAGAATTATATAAAGATACAAGAAACAGAATGGGCAAAACACTTAATGTATTAAAATCTGATCTGGCTGCTATACGGGCAGGACGAGCAAATACTCAATTGTTGGACCGTATAAAAGTTGATTATTATGGTACTCTTACACCTATTAATCAAGTAGCTAATGTCACTTCGCCAGAACCTAAACTTTTAGTTATTTCTCCATGGGAACCTAAAATGATTCCAGTTATTGAGAAAGAAATAATGAAATCAGATATCGGTATTACCCCAACTAACGATGGTAAGGTTATACGACTGGTATTTCCTGATCTTACAGAAGAGAGAAGAAAAGAACTAGTGAAAATGATTAGTAAATATGGAGAAGATGCTAAAATTGCCATTCGTTCAATACGAAGAGATGCAATCGATAAACTTAGGAAAATGAAGAAAGCAAGTGAAATAACTGAAGATGAGCAAAAAATTGGTGAAAATGAAATTCAGAGTATTACAGATGAACATATTAAATCAGTAGATGAAATAGTTAAAGAAAAAGAAAAGGAGATCATGGAATTTTGAGTCTACCTGATCTAGTTGGCAGGACGCCAGAAGATGCTGAACTAACTCTTAAAAAAAAGTATCCTAAATTGCATTATCATTTTGTTTCCTACATTGCTCCTATTAGTAAAAATGAAATGGATACAAAAGATATTATTTGGCTAATTACTAGACAAAGGACAGTAGGAGATAATGTACAGGAATTTACGATTTCTCCTTTTTACAGAATGAGTGATTGAAAAAGCAGCATTCAGGCTGCTTTTTCACCTTTTCAATTAATTGATTGCTTGAAGATTTAGATAAACCTCTAATAATATAATATAGTGAGGAAACCCGTATATTTGGGTGTGTAAAGGATGGACATTATGGATTGGAAGGCTTTGTTGGGGCTGGGAAGCTCCTCACAAACTGCAAGATTATTTAATAAGGTTAATAAGAAACATATACCCAAGCATATAGCAATAATAATGGATGGTAATGGCAGGTGGGCAAAAGCACGGAATCTTCCAAGAGAGACAGGACATCGTCAAGGTGTAGAAGCATTACGAAGCATTATAGAAACATGTGTAGAGTTGAAAGTTGATCATTTAACTCTTTTTGCATTTTCGACCGAAAATTGGAAAAGACCAGAACGTGAAATACAGGCCCTAATGTCTCTGCTGGTAGAGTATTTGCATAAAGAACTGCCAGAATTACACAAAAATGGAGTAAAGATATGGGCTTTAGGAGATATTGATGGTTTGCCGTCTAACACAGCTCAAGAAGTAAGAAAAGCTATTAAGCATACAGAAAAAAATAAAGGGCTTCAAGTTAATATAGCCATAAATTATGGCAGCCGTGCTGAAATTCTGCGTGCTGTAAGAAATATTGTTGAAGACATTTTAGGCCATAGGCTTAGCATTACTGAACTTAGTGAGGATTTGATTTTATGTTATTTGTATACTGCAGGTATACCAGACCCTGATCTATTAATACGTACCAGCGGTGAAATGAGACTAAGTAATTTTCTTTTATATCAAGCTGCTTATACAGAACTATATTTTACTGATAAAAAACTACTCTGGCCGGATTTTGATAAGCGAGAACTACTAAAAGCTATATTAGAATATCAAAAACGTGTTCGAAAATATGGTGGAATTGATGAACAGGACGGGGGTTAAAAATGGAAGTAAAGAGAATAATAAGTGCTGCTCTGGCTATTAGTTTCTTAATTATTTTATTATGGGTAGGTGGCTGGTTATTTAACATGTCTTTATTGCTTATATCGTTAGCAGCTTTACGGGAATTATATCATGCTTTTTCGAAGATAGGTTTTAGTCCTCTGAGAGCTGCTGGTTTTATTGCGGTAACTGTTTTTTTCATACAACATTTCTTATTTAAAGGGATATATGACTTTATTTACATTTTTATAGTAATCATCTTATTATTAACTGTACAATTATTTCGACGTTCCTATAAAGTTAATGATATAGCCATTACCATATTAGGTTTCTTTTATCCCGGCATACTTCTTGTTTTTGCCAGTTATATGAGGGAACATGCTTATGTTTTTCCTAATTATCTACTAATCTTAACCTTAGTTGCTACTTATTCTACTGACACTTATGCTTACTTCATTGGAAGAGCATTAGGGAAGCATAAGTTATGTCCAACTATAAGTCCTAACAAGACAAAGGAAGGAAGTATAGGCGGTCTGGCAGGAAGTGTTGTTACCGTAGTAATGCTTGGAATTGTACTAAATTGGGTATACAATATTAAAGTGGATATTATCCACTTTGTAGCAATCGGTATCCTTGGAGGATTTTTTTCTCAGTTTGGAGATTTATCAGCTTCTTCTATTAAGCGACAATGTAATATCAAAGATTTTGGCAATGTTTTGCCAGGTCATGGAGGTATATTGGACAGGATTGACAGTTTGTTATTTGTATTGCCAGTTATATATACATATACTCAATTATTCATTTAAGTGACAGAAAGGAGCATTATTCTGAAGAAAATAGCCATTTTAGGTTCGACTGGATCAATAGGTACTCAAGCTCTGGATATACTGAGTCATTATGAAGGCTATGATTTTGTTGCATTATCCACAAATGAAAACATAGATTTGCTCGAAAAACAAGTAAAGCTATATCAACCTTCCAAAGTAGGGGTGATAAATTTAAAAAAAGCTGCTGAATTAAGCAAGCGTTTGCCCCAAAATATTAAGGTATTGTCGGGAGAAGAAGCTTTGGTTGAGCTTGCATCTTTACCGGAGGTGGATATAGTTTTAGTTGCAGTGGTAGGCATTTCAGGTTTAAAAGCAACTTTGGCTGCGTTAGAATCAGGTAAAGACATTGCTTTAGCAAATAAAGAAACTTTGGTAGCCGGGGGCCGCTTGGTTATGGAAACTGCACGCAAGTCAGGAGCTGAGATACTACCAGTTGATAGTGAACATTCTGCGATATTTCAATGTCTTCAGGGCAGCAAGGGTAAAAAGGAAGTTGATAAGATATATCTGACTGCATCAGGCGGGCCTTTCCGTGGATATAAACTAGATATGCTTAAAAATGTAAAAGTTGCAGATGCCTTAAGACATCCCCGATGGAATATGGGCAAAAAGGTAACTATAGATAGTGCGACAATGATGAATAAAGGCTTAGAAGTAATTGAAGCCAAATGGTTGTTTGAGCTATCTCTTGATAAGATTAAGGTACTTGTTCATCCTCAAAGCATAATCCATTCAATGGTAGAATTTATAGATGGTTCTATACTGGCACAAATAGCAGAACCGGATATGAGGCTGCCTATATTATATGCGTTTACATGGCCAAGGCGCGTGTGTGCGGATATTAAAAGAGTGAATTTTCAAAGCATAGGCACTCTAACCTTTGAGGAACCGGATTTTGAACTTTTTCCCAGTCTAAAATTGGCTTATGAAGCAATGCAAGTTGGTGGCACAATGCCAGTGGTATTAAATGCGGCTAATGAAGTAGCGGTAGAGCTGTTTTTGGCATCTACTATTAATTTTACAGATATTCCCCGTGTTGTTGAACATGCTATGGAACAACATAAGCCAATAACTAATCCTACTTTAGATGATATTTTGATGGTAGACCAAGATACAAGGAATCGAGTAAAAAGGAGTGGTATTTAGTGACAACCTTAACTACGATTTTGGTTTCTTTATTGTTTTTTAGTATAATAATCATGATACATGAATTAGGTCACTTTCTTATAGCTCGTGTAGTTGGAATTCATGCAGAAGAGTTTTCTCTTGGTATGGGACCTCGTCTTTTTAAAATAAAAGGCAAGGAAACGGAATATTCACTTCGTGTTATACCAATGGGCGGCTATGTTAGATTTTTGGGTGAAGATGAAGATAGCAACGATCCTAGAGCCTTTAATAATGCAAAGGTATGGAAACGTTTTTTAGTTATACTGGCTGGTCCGATAATGAACATGATTTTAGCTGTATTTTTGTTTAGTATAGCTTTTCTCTATTTCGGCATATATGAATCTGATATACCGGTCATTGACAGCGTGATTGAAGGATATCCTGCAGAACAAGTTGGGCTTCAGGCAAATGATCGGATTATTGGAATAGGTGATATTGATGTTGCTAATATGGAAGAATCGGAGGCAGTTGAGTATATTCGCAATTTCATAAATGAAAACGGTCCAAATCCATTTACCATGACAGTTTTAAGAGACGTTCAGAAATATCAGTATGAGATAATCCCCGGTCGAGATGAAGAAAGCGGACGTTGGCAAGTAGGTTTTTATTTCCGGGCAAAAATTCGAAAAGTTGGTTTTTTTGAATCAATTGGAATGTCCTTTATGCAGACATTACGCGTGATGGGTTTAATGTACTCTGCACTGAAGGAACTTATTTCTTCCGGAATCGGCATGGGAGATGTAATGGGTCCTATAGGGATAGTCACGGAAATCGGAAGAGCGGCTCAGGCAGGTATACAGCAATTATTAAATTTAGGTATTATAATAACGATAAATTTAGGTATCATGAACTTAATACCCTTTCCTGCTTTAGATGGAGGACGTTTACTTCTTCTTGCAGTAGAAGGAGTCCGGCGGAAACCCATTGACCGAAACAAAGAAGGCTTTTTACATCTTATTGGTTTTGCTCTGTTGATCATTCTTATGATAATTGTTACCTATAAGGATATATTAAGAATACAATAAGGGGTTGGAATTTAGATTAGGAGTGAGTATTAGGTGGCAAATTCCATAATCATTCCAGCTTTTAATGAAGAAAAAAATGTATCTGAGGTGTTAAAAGCAATACGTATCCTCAAGGACCTATTTGAAATATTGGTTATAGATGATGGTTCAGTTGATAAAACTTCTGATGTCGTACGTTCTTTCGGCATTCCTGTGTATAAATTGCCTAAAAATCAAGGAAAGAGTTATGCCATGTGGGTAGGATTAAATATGACGAATGGCGATAACATTTTATTTCTTGATGCTGACCTTTTAGGCATAAAACCGGAACACATAAACGCTCTGGTTTATCCTGTCGAACAGGACCTTGCAGATATGACGATAGGAGTTTTTACTTCAGGACGAGGAGTAACTGATCTGGCACAAAAAATAGCACCCTATCTATCAGGACAAAGATGCGTCAAACGGAATGTTTTGCAAAAACTGGAGCAAAGTGAATGGAAATGCGGATTTGGAATCGAAATTGCTTTGACTCGCCTGGCAAAAGAAAACAAGCTAAGGGTACTTGAAGTCCCGTTAAAGAATGTATCACATACAATAAAGGAAGAAAAACTAGGTTTGGCTAAAGGCACAAAAGCGAGACTGAAGATGTATTGGGAAATTGCTAAAGAAATAAATAAATATTTATTATAATCTATGTAATTATTGGAGCATAAGATGAATGATTAAGAGGTTTGGAGTGAACTAATAGGGGGATACAAATGACATCACATGTTGCTAATTCATTAAGTAAGGCATGGTTGGACAAAGCGTCTAAAGAATTAGGCAATAATCGTATTCAATTGGATATCGAGAAAATTAGGGTTTACAAAAAAAGCGGGGTATGGGAAATTGTACTTAAGTCATCCCATTATATTCCGTATCAAAAAAAGGTTTTACTGGAAAAAAGACTTGAAAAAGAATTCTTTGATATAAATCAAATTCAGCTTCGAGTTATATATCAGAAAAGTCTTAACGAAATTATTAGTAATTTTGAACTCATTTGGAGAGACATTCAAGAATATATGCGTGAAGATATGCCTTCAGTTTCATGGCTGGAATCCTGTTCGTACTCTTGGCATGGAAATACTTTACTTATTTCAACAGATCAGGCGACTAAATATGAAATACTTAATTTTAAAGGTGTTTCTTGTTGGATAGAAGAGTGGTTCAGATTTACATTTCGGCAGAGCATTTGCGTTAACATCCATCAAAAGGAAGAGACATTTTCAAGTTCTGAATATTTTTTAGAACGAGATAAGGAAGATAAAGAACTTATACGCCAGATTACGTCTGACTTACTAATATTAAAAGAAACCAATAGCAACAATGCTATGACTGAAAATGAGACTGTATTATTGGGAAGGCAGTTAAAAGAGCAGCCAGTATCTATTGAAACCCTGCGCGAAGATACTGGTAGAACAATTATAGAAGGTTGCATCTTTGATATGGAATCCACAATACTTCGTGGAGGCAAATATTTGATTACATTGGATGTGACTGATTATACAAGTTCAATAAATGTTAAAATGTTTCTTGAACCGGAAAAAGGAAAAGCCCTGCTTAATAATTTGAAGAAGGGTAATTGGTACCGTTTTGGGGGAGATTGCCAATATGACAAATATCAAAGGGAAATTGTGATTATAGCCAGTGATATACAAACTGCCTCATCCCGAATTAGAATGGATGAAGCAGTAGAAAAAAGAATTGAGTTGCATGCGCATACGCAAATGAGTTCATTGGATGCTGTAGCGCCAGTCAGCTCTTTAATTGAGCGTGCTGCTATATGGGGCCATTCAGCTGTTGCCATAACCGATCATGGCGTAGTACAAGCTTTTCCAGAAGCCTATGATGCAGGCAAGAAACATGGAGTGAAGATTATATTTGGGGTTGAAGCTTATTTAGTCAACGATTGCCGGCCAATTATCCAATACAGCAGGTCGGATAACTTTAATGATACTTTTGTAGTGATAGACATAGAAACCACCGGATTAAATGCAATAGACGATGAGATAATAGAAATAGGCGCGGTAAAAATAAGGGAAAAAAAAATAATCGATTTTTTTCATACTTTTGTGGCGCCAGTAAAAAACATTCCATCAAAAATTACAGAACTTACTGGCATAAAATTTGATATGGTAAAAAATGCTCCATCAATCAATGAGGTATTACCTAGATTATTTGAATTTTGCGGAGATGCAGCTTTAGTTGCTCATAATGCTTCATTCGATATTGGTTTCATTCAACAAAAAGCGAAATTTTTAGGATATAGGTTTAGCCAGCCAATAATAGATACTCTTGCTTTATCAAGAGAACTACTTACTGATTTGAAGCGATATAAACTTGACGTGGTTGCAAAGCATTTAGATGTAAACCTTAAAAATCATCACAGAGCTATAGATGATGCAGAAGCTACTGCTAAAATTTTAATAAGACTGTTTGAAATATTACAAGATCAAGGTGCATCTACATTGGAAGAAGTCAATAGCATGTTTCGACAAAGAAGTAACCTTAATGGACTTCCAAGTTATCATGCAATAATTCTGGTAAAGAATAAAATCGGCCTTAAGAATCTTTATCGTTTAGTTTCTATGTCACATATGGAGTATTATTACAGAAGACCAAGGATACCTAAAAGTTTGTTGGCAGAATATCGTGAAGGCCTTTTAATAGGGACCGCTTGTGAAGCAGGGGAACTGTACCGTGCCATATTGAATAATCAAAGTGAAGAGGAGATTTCAGAAATAATAGAGTTTTATGATTATCTGGAAATACAACCAATTGGTAACAATCAGCATTTAGTAGATAATGGTACAGTTAAGGATAATGAAACCTTACAAAAAATTAACAAAATGATATTTGGTTTAGGCAGAAAACATAATAAATTCGTGGTTGCTACTGGTGACGTTCACTTTATAGATCCTCATGATGAATATTTCAGAAGAATTCTCATGAGTGTACAAAATTTTGATGAAGCTGATAATCAAGCCCCATTATACTTTAAAACTACCAATGAAATGCTGAATGAATTTTCATATTTAGGAGACATTGGAGCCCGACATGTGGTTATAGAGGCTCCTCGTAGTATAGCTGCTGAAATAGAAGATATACAGCCGATACCAGAAAAATTATATCCGCCAGAAATACCGGGTGCAGAAGAGGAAATCCGGGATATGGCTATCAAAACAGCAATGTCTATTTATGGATCTCCACTTCCTGACATAGTGAAAAACAGACTGGATAAGGAATTGAAGTCTATCATAGGAAATGGATATGCAGTACTATATCTAATAGCTCATAAACTGGTTAAGAAATCAAATGAGGATGGCTACTTGGTTGGCTCCCGGGGCTCAGTTGGTTCTTCATTAGTAGCAACAATGACAGGAATAACGGAGGTTAATCCGCTTCCGCCTCATTATATATGTCCAAATTGTAAGAATTCTGACTTTAATGTGGATGTAGAGAAGTACGGGTGTGGAGTAGATTTGCCTGATCTTAACTGCCCAAGTTGTGGTTGCGTTTATGCAAAAGATGGTTTTGATATACCTTTTGAGGTATTCTTGGGTTTTGAGGGAGATAAGGTTCCGGATATTGATTTGAATTTTTCAGGTGAATACCAGGCAATTGCTCATAAGTATACAGAAGAATTATTTGGGGAAGGCTATGTTTTCCGTGCTGGAACTATAGGAACAATTGCTGAAAAGACTGCTTATGGCTTTGTAAAAAAATATTTAGAAAGCAAGGGTATAGTAGCTACAAATTCTGAGATTAAGCGCCTGGTTGCAGGATGCACAGGTGTCAAGCGCACTACTGGTCAGCATCCCGGAGGTATCCTAGTAGTTCCCAAGAGCAAAGAAATATATGAATTTACACCTATTCAACATCCTGCAAATGATAAGAGTTCTGGTGTAATTACCTCCCATTTTGATTTTCATGCTATCCATGATACTTTAGTGAAATTGGATATACTTGGTCATGATGATCCAACAGTAATCAGAATGTTGGAAGATATAACAGGGGTTGATGCAAAGACCATTCCACTGGCAGAGGAAACTACAATGAAATTGTTTTCTAGTACAGAACCATTAAATGTTTCTCCAGAAGACATTAATAGTCCTGTTGGCACATATGGCGTTCCCGAATTTGGCACGAAATTTGTAAGACAAATGCTTATAGATACAAGGCCAACTACTTTTGCTGAATTGATACGAATCAGTGGCTTATCCCACGGTACTGATGTTTGGCTGAATAATGCACAAGATTTAATACAAAATGGAACCGCAACTTTGTCAGAAGTAATTTGTACACGTGATGACATTATGATTTATTTGATTCAACGAGGCATGGAATCTACCATGGCGTTTAGCATTATGGAATCTGTGAGGAAGGGAAAGGGACTGACTCCCGAGATGGAAGAGGCTATGAAACAACACTCCATTCCTCAGTGGTATATTGATTCCTGTAAAAAAATCAAGTATATGTTTCCTAAGGCACATGCAGCGGCTTATGTTATTATGGCATTCCGTATTGCTTGGTTTAAGGTTCATTATCCGGAAGCATTCTATGCCACTTATTTTACAGTACGAGCTGATGATTTTGATGCTGCTTTAATTTTAAAAGGATTAAACGAGGTAAGAAATGCCATAAAAAATTTAGAATCGAGAGGAAGTGAATTGACCGCTAAAGAAAGAAATGTATTAACAATACTTGAAGTAGCTCAGGAAATGTATATGCGTAATATACGGTTTGTACCTATTGATTTATATAAATCTCATTCCAATCATTTTCTTATTACAAAGGATGGCATCAGACCTCCTTTAAATGCTTTGCAAGGAGTGGGCATAAACGCAGCGAAAGCCATAGTAAGAGAAAGAGTTAAAAGGGAGTTTGTTTCAATTGAAGACTTACAGGAGCGAACCCGGGTAACAAAAACAGTAATAGAGACTTTGAGAGAGCAAGGTGTATTGTATGGTTTATCTGAAACTAGTCAGATATCCTTGTTCAATATTCCCTTTCCATCTTCTTGAGAAAATTTTACTGTCAATAACTTTTGAAAATGTCACCTAAAAAGATATTAAAAAGGAGTTAATTCTCGCTAGATAATGTCTACACGAGATTAAACCAAAATACTCGCCCAGATAGCAATACACCGAATATGGACAGCGGCCAGGAAAGATGCGGTATTTTTTGCATAGC
>Ga0209537_1002088_pt1 | contig 20692 bp, 17 predicted proteins | sample BioPla4DNA1_FD_187698 | JGI IMG/M metagenome (GOLD analysis project Ga0209537, IMG submission 187698) | Biogas fermentation microbial communities from Germany - Plant 4 DNA1 (SPAdes) (version 2) | ecosystem: Engineered > Bioreactor > Anaerobic > Digestate | place: Bielefeld, North... | reverse complement strand
GCCTGCATCCCTCCCATGGAAAGGCCGGCAATTGCCCTGTGTCTCCGGTTATATTCAATGGCCTCAGGGGATTTATCTGCAATATTGGCATAAGTATTGAAATTGCTTTCAATGAAAGGAATCAGGTCATATCTCAGCTCATAGTCAAAATAATAAAAGCCCAGGATATTTGTCTTGTCAACACTGAAGGAATTATCTACCCAGTCATGGGAACTCCTTCCCTCCGGGAAAACAACAATCAATGGTTCTATTTCACCATTCATAATTAAGTTATCCAGTAAATTGCAGATGACATAATTACCATCAACCCGGCCGCTGCCATATAACCACTCATAGCGGCCTCCACCTACTCCATGGAGAAGGTAGAGGACATTATATTTTTTGTCTTTATCATTTTCATCATAGCCAGCCGGCAGATAAACATTGCATTTTTTTACTATCGGTTCTCCCTGTACAGTTTCCCTGCCAGCCTCTTCACTGCTGATAGCCTGGTTTGTCACCAACTGCCGGGAACTGTTAATATAATTACCCACAGTGTAAGAAAACTCTTTAAGCTGGCCCTGGAATTCCTCAGGAACTGCCCTTTTGTATTCCTCAGGTATAGAAGTAATTGTTACACTGTTCATAAATTCTCCCCCTTCCTCCTTGCCTGTTGCCCATATTATTGATGGCAATAAAAAAAGCATAACCATCAATATTAATAAGACAACACACCTCTTCATTTTTTTACATACCCCCTATAGTTATATTAATCCCGCCTATTTCATTAAAACTGCTCCATGAGCAGGCACATTAGTGAAAAGGCGGGTATTTATCCTGACCAGTGGGGCATATGTTGGAAAAGTAATCAGTCATCTGTTGCTTCTGCAAACTGCCAGTAATCGAACTTAAAAAGATTATTTTGGGCTGGACCCTTAAAGACAAAAAACAGGTCGTGAACTCCATATGCCTGAGTAATACTGGTATTACATAAAATCCAATTATCAAAATCTCCGGTATCGGGGACATTAAGTACTCCTATTAAAATCCCATCAGGACTATCTAACCGCAGTTCAATCCTTCCTCCATCAATAACACTTGAAACACAGGCAGTAAAGGAAACAGCCCCCCGTGTTCCAAAATCAACACTGCGGACTTTTATATAGTCCCCATCATCAATATTACAGACATTCATTCCACCCTGGCTGCACGGCTCTGTCCTGACACCATATGACCAGGCGATGGTTTCAGCTTCATTCCTGATATAGGGATTTAGATTTTTTACAGGAGCAACCCCTTCTGTTGTCATATTGATTGTTGGAAAGGTACCATCTGGATTATATTTAAACTCTTCGACACAGACAGAGCGGGTAAACCCGCCTCCTCCCGGCAAGGCTCCATTATGATAGAAAAAATAGGACCTGCCTTTGAAGTCACATATTCCAGGATGATTTGTAAAACTGGTTCCCTGAGTAGGCATGATAATCCCTCTGAAAGTCCAGGGGCCGGTAGGAGAAGTGCTGGTAGAATAGGCTATATTCTCAGGTATCCCGCTGGCTGCATAGACCAGATAATATATACCATTACGTTTGTAAAACCAGGGCCCTTCTTCATACAATGTTGGCCGCCGGGGATCATCTCCCTCTCTCTTACCAAACCCTTCTGTAGTTAACTCAACCTGAACTATACCGACATCCTCATCATATGAAATCATATCTTCATTTAACTTCACATACCACAGATAAGGATTACCCCAATATAAGTAGGCCTGGCCGTCATCATCAATAAATACTGTTGGATCTATATCCCCAGTTCCTGTCTCTACAAGCGGATGGCCCAGGGGGTCCTTAAACGGGCCGGTAGGACTGTCAGATACCGCAACACCTACCGCCATCTCGCCCCCCTTTTTATTGATTGGGACATAAAAATAGAATTTCCCGTTTCTCTCAACACACTGGCCAGCCCAGGCATCCCCGCGGGCCCATTCAAATTCACTGTAATGTAACACTGAGCCGTGATCAGTCCAGTTAACCATATCATCTGAAGAGTAACATTTCCAGTCGTTCATTGTAAACCAGGTCGAACCATCTTCATCATGTGAAGTATAGAGGTAGACCCGACCGTTATATACCATGGGAGCAGGGTCTGCTGTATAATTGGTTTGAATTATTGGATTATTGAAATGATAGTTCCTTTTCATTTCCTCTGCATTCATACTGCATTACCCTCCTTCTCGAAATCTCCATATCAATGTTGCAAAATTATTTTGTACCGGTTATTTTATCTGTTACTTTAAAGTAATCAAAGTCTACATACCCGCCGGTTTCAATTGTTGCATAATTAAACAGGGCAAAGCGGTAACCCATAAAATGAGGCATTGTATAAGTCATATGGAGGGTATCTCCTATTGAGTGCCAGTGGTGACCATCAAGGCTGTAGTAAAAGTAAGCCAGATCCCTCTGTTCATGGAAATCACACTCTACCTTAAGATATACCCGGTCCCCGGCAAGAGGAATACTTTCAACCTCCACCGGAGTATCTGAACCTGCATTAACCATAATGATTGATTTTCCTTTTTCCGTCATTTTTACGCCGGCAAATCCATAATTCCGTTGGAATGCAGCCAGGCCGGCATAGTCCCCATCTTTCATATTGTTAACTTCAAGGGCCACCTCTGCGGAACATTCCGGTCCAAAGGTTCTCTGGGTCAGTATATTTCTCGCCTCAAGGATATCTTTACTCACACTGCCATTGGTGAGCCTCAGATAGCCAGGCCGGTCTGTCAAAGACCAGTAACGGTTATCCGGGTTATGGTTCCATTGCCACACCAGAGAGAGATTGGACCCATTATATTCATTTTCCTCTGCTTCTCCTACTACCCTATGGAAGGCCCCAATCCTTTCTCCCCTATTTTCAAAGTCATCAGAGGCAACGATTTTAAGACTGGATTCCACAGAGATACCGGGATCCCGGGGAACTCTGCCCTCAATACCCAGAACCGGCCAGCCCTCTTCCCAGCTTACCGGTACTAAATAGGGTATCCTCCCCACTGCCCCCCGATCCCCAAAAAGGAGGGCATGCCACTTACCATCTACTGTATCAATCAGGCCACCCTGGGCAATACCGGCATCCTGGAGAACAACCCTGCCTTCATAGGGCCCGGTAATCTGATCAGCCCGGTAACACAACTGAGTCCTCATCCCGCCCCGGGGCCAGGTAATCAAAAAGATATAATACTTACCACCAATCTTATGGATATGGGCTCCTTCAGCCGGCAGGGCAATAACCGGACCGGCAATGGCACTGGAATCCGGGATAATGACCTGATTTAAACCACCTGGCTTAATAGCCCGGGCATCCTCAGTTAACTCCAGTAATCGGATATCACCACCGCCGTAAACCAGGTAAACCCGGCCATCATCATCAAACAATAAGGACATATCATGGACAAAATCTATTGTAGACATCTCCCAGGGCCCCTTTTCCAGGTCCCGGGTTTGAAAGATAAAAGTCTTACCAGCTGTCTGGGAACTGAAGACTACATAATAAATACCCTCATGATAGCGTAAACTGCTGGCCCAGGAACCAATCCCATATTCATCCTGGCCTTTTACCAGCCTCTGCCGGTCACTATCACCCAGGACATCATAAACATAATTGACAATTTCCCAGTTGACCAGGTCCTTTGATTTCATAATAGGCACACCGGGATTCATGTGCATGGTGGTACTGGTCATATAGTAGGTATCTCCGACCCGGATCACACTGGGATCAGGTACATCTGCCCAGATGATTGGATTTTCTGCCTTTCTGCTGCCTAGCATTATTTATCCTCCTCTAGCTTCAAAACTCCCAACCAGGGTTAACTCTCTATTGCTTCTGGATCCCTGACAAGCATTACCTTGTCAAAAATTCTGCCAGCATAACCAGGTCCCCTGTTGGCAAATTTGAGAGTAATTTTCTTCTTGTCCTTGATCCATTCTGCCGGGATTTTATATTGTACATCATAAAAACCCCCCGGAGTCCTGGCCTGAATCCTTTCTTCCACAAAAAGCTGATCATCGATATAAATATTAAATTCTCTGCCGGCATCACCACTGTAGTATTTCAGGCAAAGGTAATTATCTTCCTCCGGGTTAACAGCCAAATCATAGCTGAACCAGCCTTCCCCATCAGCTTCACCATAAGCCTGCCTGAAATTATATCCAGCATGATAGCTTCCAGAGGAATTTCCCCTTAAATTATGGGCCACCTCATACTGGTCATTTATGATCTGTACCACATCAATGGTTGCCTCAACCAGCCGCCTGGCCCTGGCCCTGGCTTCCAAAATCTCCTTCAGAGCCGGTGAAGCAGGAGTCAGCAGGTAAAAATATATCCCATAACGTTCCTTATATTCCAGGTAATAAGGTTTAAAGATAAAGTTCTCATCCTCATCAGTACCTCTTAGAGAAAACTCCAGTTTACCCGGTTTTTTTACTAAATTGTTTTTAATATTAGCAAGCCAGTTATCGACAGTATCATCCTGGATGACAATATAATCTTTAAAATCCATGCCATAGGGTATTGTGGCCTTAACTGAAGCCCAATGGGGCTCAATCACCATCTCTTCACTACCAAAGGTGGTACACAAGACTACCGGTCCATAAGTGAAGGCAAAGATATTCTTGTTATCTGGCAGCCCGGATACCTGTACTTCCAGGGGCAGGTGGAGCTCAACCTGATCCCCATCTTGCCAGTCCCTGCTTACAGCCAGATAACCATTAATATTCTCTGCTGAATATCTTTCTCCATTAATTGCTACAGTCATCTCCTGATCTCCAGCCAGCCATTCCGGTACCCGGAAGTTGAGAGTAAGCTTTTCTCCAGGCCCGGTCTCAACAGTAAATACTACCTTATCAGTTTCCGGGATATGGCTCTCTTGGCTTAAGAGCAAACCTTTTTCCTGCCAGTTTAGTTTTGAACTCAAATATAGATTTACATATAACTCATTATCCCTATAAAAGTAGATACTGTCATTGAGCTTGGTAAAGTTCTCCATCCCTGTACCAGTACAGCACCAGAAGGACTCTGTCGGGGTACCAAAGGCTTTAAAATACCCGGTCCCCATGGGTTTAAAATAAGTAGTCATTCCTGTTTCTGGATTAAGAGAAGCCATAATTTCATTGATAAAGGCCCTCTCGTAGAAGTCTGCATACCTAACATCTCCAGTCAGCTGAAATAAGCCACGGGTAAGGAGGAGCATATTATAGGCATTACAGGTCTCATTATTGAGATTATCCCTTGTTGCATCTAAAAGACCCGGCTGGCCAAAATGTTCTGCCTGGCTGTTGCCACCAGTCACATAGGTATGGTCTCTGGTAACCATTTCCCAGAAGGCCCGGGCAGCCTGGTAATAAAACTCTTCCCCGGTAACAAGATAAGAGTTTAAAGCCCCTACAAATTTGGGTATCTGGGTATTGGCATGTTTATTGACCAGGACATCTTTCCCCTCCAAAATTGCCATAAAGAGGGCATCCTCGTCAAACTTATGGGCTGCGGCCAGATGCTCTGCTTTTTGGGTATATTTATATAATTCATATAAAACATCGTTCATCCCGCCGTATTCTACAGCCAGTACCCTTTTTTTCAGCTCATCATCCCAGTTGGATGTACGCTCACAGACCCAGTCCCCGAGCCTGGCTGCCACCTCCAGGGCTTCCTGATTGCCTGTATACTTATAAACATTAATAAGTCCAGAAAGGATTTTATGCATGGTATACCAGGGTGCCCATTGGTTGCCAGTGCTCTTCCCTTCCACTACATCAAAATGTGTTTCCGGGGAGGCAAATAAATAGCCACCAGGGCTGCGATCCTGATAGATTTTTAATTGACTGACAGTATAATTAATTCTTTCTGCTATAAGTTTATTTAAATCCTGCCTACAATCCCTGGTCTGGCCATAGGCCTGGGCCAGGGCTGTTAAATAATGGCCCATGGTATGTCCCCTAAGCAGGCACCAGCCACCCTCCCAGCCACCATATAGATTGAGGCTTTCTTCAGTCAATGGATCCTTGCCTTCCGAAACAGCCCCAAAAGCAGCCAGGAGCCGGTCAGGATCCAGGGATAATAAATATTGGGTCACTTTTTCAAAGGCATTAACATAATATGGATCAGTTACCTGGACAGCAGCAAGATCAAATTCTCTAAGCATTTTTTCACCCTCCAATAATAATCTAGTTCTGACATGACATCACTTTTAGAAGCTGCTCTAGATCACTTTATAATCTGCTCTACATTTCTTTAAAGTCTGATCTACATCACTTTGTAATTTGCCCTATATCACTTTACAACCAGCTCTGTTGATACATTTAGCAAAGCTGGCTTTAAATCCTTCTCCTGGGGCAAATCCAGTCTTGGATAGCCATCAATATCAAAATGTACCCGGCGAAGGCCTGAACTTCTGGGGCCATTAACTCCTGGCCTGGCATGATAAGCATTCCAGATAGTACCCTCTTCATCAATAACATAGGAATTATGGCCAGGGCCATATTCCCCAGGGATACTACTTGAGGTCAGCAAAGGATAATTAATCTTGGTCCAGCTCTCTGGATCCAGTAAATCTTCATCTTTTTCAGCAACCAGGAGGCCCACACTATAAGTTGCATCTACCAGGGCACCGGAATAAGTAACAAAGAGCTTTTCATCAGTTATCAGGGCATAAGCACCTTCAACTACAAAAACATGATTGTTCTCCCAGCCATACTCTGGCTTGCAAATTACCACAGGGTCACTGAGGAGCTGCCAGGGATTATCCGGATCAAGCCTGGCTATATAGAGCCAGGCCCCCTGGTCAACAGGCAAAAACTGGCGCTGGGACCAGATCACATAATATTCTCCCTGGATTTTAAAACAGGTCATATCCAGGGAGATAACTTTTCCTGCCTCACACAAGTCGGAACCATCCCTCCGGACTACACGCCTGGGTTCAGACCAGTCTTCTGCACAGGCTGGATTTCCTCCAGGCCGTAATTTCATAAGGTGGGCCTCTATATAAAAGAACTCATGGGGTGAAGCTGCAAAGAAAATATAGAGTTCCCCCTTGATAACATGAAACTCAGGTGCCCACAGAAAATTGCCAATATGGTCATAGGTCTTATTATCCAGCAGCAGGATTTCTTCTGCCTCCAGAAGGCCAGGTATAGAATCTGCTTCCCTGATATAAAGGGTTTTATTCCCATCTGTATCATTTGTGGCAATAAAATAGTATTTGCCCTGCCATTTTATAATACAGGGATCTGCACGGTTCCCGGCAATAGGAAACTTATAGCTATCCTGATGAAGGGTACCGGTAATTTGATAGCTGCCCGGTACACTCCAGTCAACTTTATCCAGGTCCCAGATTACAGTTTTTAAATCCACTGTCCCATCACTGTACAAAGCCTTTGCCCGGACTGCTTTTAAGTCTTCCGGTCCTGACCCATAAATTCTTTCCGGAAGCTCGACTTTGATATTTTCCGGAACAGTCAATTTCCTGACCAGTCTTTCACCAACCCTATCAGCTATTTCTAGCACATTCCGGGGGACCGCCCCTTCAATAGCAGTAGCCACTTTTTCCAGGACAAAAGCTTCCGCCTTTTCCGCTTCTGTTATACTATCTGGCTGCAAGAGATCCCTGCTGTAATTACGATAATAATTTCCTTCATCATCACACCAATGAATTACATAATGCTGTTTTTCGGAATCATAATAACAGATTAAATCTGCAACAAAAAGATCCTTCTTCAAATCAAGTAAGCCTATTTCTTCATATTGCAATAAGTCTGTTGATCTAAAGAAGAGGACCTTACCCTTGCTTTCCTCATCAGGCCCACCTTCTCCTTCTGTCCGTATTGCCAGAACACCAAAAGAATTATCTTTTAAATGAAATAGATAAGGATTACGCAGGCTTTTTGCTTTTAATGTACCATCTTCTTTATTTTCTACAGCTTTAGCAAACAAGACACCAGTATTATGGTTCAAGGGCTGAAAGTTATTTTTATCATTACTGTAGGCTAAATGCATACTGTATGCCAGTTTATAGTCGTAAATTTGTTCTTCTAATGGTAGGCGAGTATAACATAGTAGATACATTTTTTTCACATCCTCATCTTTTTATAGCATCCTGATAATGCCTGTTTAGATAAAAAGACCTTTCAGGCTGGAGCCAGCAGAAAAGCCGGGCCCAGCCTCCAGGTAATAAGCTTAGTTATTGGTAAATGTAATAAGATATTTCTTAACCGGATAAGCTCTGGCAGGATCCTCCTTGCTAATACTTACCACAGCAGTATCTGCCAGGCTTTCAGCCTGCTGGATGTCAATTTTTATCCTGTCACTATCTGCTTCAGCTCTTAGCTCTGGTATAGCTGTAGTTCCTGCAGGAAGCTGATAGTTATACAGGAAGACATTATAGTCATATTCAGACAGGTCAAAGTCTTCTATGGGCTTACCATCAAGATAAATTGTCCAGGTTTCCGGAACTAAATTTTCTCTATCCCATTCATCCAGGGGTGCAATAAAGGGTTCTCTTGCCGGTTTTTCAGACTGGCTGAATTTAAAGCCATTAAAATCACAGATTTCCCCTGCCCCATCAGTCCTGAAGACAAAGTAAAGGGCATGTTTTCCTTCCAATTCAGCCAGGGCCGGTACAGGGAAAACCAATTTAGTCAATCCCTGCTCTAAATCACCACTGAAACTTAAACTGCCTAATTTAACCCCACCCCATTTTTCCCAGGGGCTATCCAACATAAGCTCAATAGTACCATTTATTCCTTTGGGAGTGATATATAGGTCCAGCTGATCCCCCTGCCCCTTCTCTCCCTTAATGGAAAAATTAAAATACTTATAGCCTACAATAGAACCATCGAGGATATTTACTACAGGAGCTTCATCCCGCCAGGTATCATAAGTTGCCTTCACATAAGGCCCTCCCACCATAAAACAAGTGATCCCGGCAGAATGATACTTATAAGGGTTTAAGCCATTGATCTCAAAACCCTGGGAAGTAACTTCAGCCCCGGTATATACATTACCAGACTCATCCTTTATAATTCTGGTCCCTGTAATAATGACTTCACCCTTATCGGTCACCTCTAATCTAACCGGTTCGACTGTTGCCTGGCGGGAATAGCCATCATTATTAATACACCGGTGATAGGTTATATACCATTGGCCATCAACTTCAAAAAGCCCACCATGAGTATTATGGGGTGGATTAGTGGCAATCATCTGCCCCTCTTCACCAATCTCCGGGCCACGGGCATCCACTATAGTTCCTCCATAGGTCCAGGGGCCCAGAGGATTATCTGCATAGGCATAAGCCAGGGTAGCATTGCAAGCTTCCAGTCCATATTCACCCTCTTCTGTCACCCGGCTATAAACCAGTACATATTTACCTTTTATTTTACGGATAGAGGGAGCTTCAAAATATCTAAAGACATTACCATCTTCTGCATTACAACTGCCAATCGGGTCTACTACTACATCTGTACCGGCTTTCAAAGAATACATGGTTTCCGGGTCTAACTCTCCTGCAAAGGAACGTTGAAAGCCCCAATATCCGTATGCCCTTCCATCATCATCAAAAAGGACTGCCGGATCAAAACCCAGAATACCTTCTGTCTCTGTCTTGCTGCCTGCTTTCCAGTTGCACACTTCAAAAGGCCCATCTGGCCGTTTTGATTTTGCCACCTGGGTATTTCTGCCATAGGCCTGGTTATTAGGGTAAAGATAATATGTTTTTGTCCCATCAGCCTCTATAACTTCTTCAACATCAGGGGCAAATAAGACATCTGCTTTCCCCTCAACAATAGATTGAAAGACAATACCTTCATTACGCCAGTCGTTCAGGTCTTCCACTGGTGCAGACCAGACTGATATTTCGTATCCACAATAATCATACCTTCTTGTATCATGGGAACCATAGATATATACACGGTATTTCCCTGGCTTATCTGGATCTTCAAAAACATAGGGTTCTGCATCAGGAATATGCTCCCAGAGTGGTAAATATGGATTTGCAGCCTTTACTACCTTGCTTCTCCCGGTAAATAACAGCATAAACAAAAATAAAATAACTATTACAGAAAACATTTCTAGCATTTATCTTCCATCCTTTCTTTTCTTTGTTCTAGTTCCATTATTTTATAATTTATTCCAGTGTAAAAGAAGCCAGGCTGGCACTGCCATTACCTTTATAGGTAAAATAAAGGGCCTGTACTCCATCTGGAATAGCTATATCTGCCGAATATTCCTTCCATATATTAGAGAAACCCACTTGGATACTGCCTAAAGGTTCCCCATCCCAGGCTGTTTTGACCTGAAATTCTCCGGTACAATACCCCCGTACCTTTATCTTAACCTTTTTTATACCTCTGCAATCCAGATATTTAAAACCTGCTGTGGCAGAATCCTTCATATTGGCTATATAGCCTACCTCTTCATCACCATCTCTACCATCCTGGGTTATCTTTGGGAACTGGTTATTCATCCAGGAACAGGTCCAATCAGTATACATGGATTCTTCCTTGCAGAACAGATTACAGGCCAGGTAAGCAGGAAATTCTCCCTTTCCTGGCAAGGGTTCCTCAATAGAACCACAGGAAGTCATCTCTACTTGCGGAATTGTACCATCTTCATTAAATTTAATTTTTTCCATACAGGCCTGTCTGCTAAAAGCAGTTCCATTGGTATGCCTGTGATAAAAAATATACCATTCTCCATTTATCTCTACTATACTACCATGGTTATTTCCACCATAATACATAGGCTTATCTGCCGGCTTATAGGAATCTATATGCAAATCACAATTACTGACAATAACCCCCTGGTATTCAAAGCCCTTTGTAGGATGCTTGCTGGTAGCATAACACAATTCATGCATAACAATGGAAGAATAAATAAGGTAATAGGTATCCCCTCTCTTCCTTATAGAAGGAGCCTCAAAAAACTCATGGACTTCAAAACCACTCCCCTGGCTATAGGGCTCGCTGGGAGCAACGATAACAGGTTCTTCAATAACTGTCAGCATATCTGGCCCTAAAACTGTCGCCATGGCTCCTTTCCTGGAACGATCTCCTTTTCCACAAAATCCAGTGTAAAGATAAGTTTTTTCTCCTTCTGTAAGTACTGCCGGATCGAATTGAGGCTGGTCTCCAGGTCTTTCACCTAGACGTGTCCCATCAGGATAGCGTACATAACCATAAAATTCATATTTTCCGGCAGGCGTATCACAGACAGCTACAGAAACAACTGGCACCTTGTCCAGAACATAGTACAAATAATACCTTCCATCAGGACCAACTGTTACATCAGGTGCATAGAGACACATACTGCCATCAGGATTCAACGGATCATCCGTTTTTCTATAAATAACACCCTCATAGCGCCAGTCGCCTAGATTATCAACAGGGGCTGACCAGCAGACATAATCATTCAGGCAGAATACATAACCATTAAAACGGTCATGAGAGCCATAAATATAAACCCGGTATTTTCCTGGATTATCCGGATCCTCAAAAACATAAGGTTCAGCATCCGGGATATATTCCCATGACGGCAAATAAGGATTAACTCTCTGCTTTTTCATTATCATTCCTCCATTTATTTTTAATAAATTTAAAAAGCTTAACCTTCATTTATCTGTGTCAAGCTTTAGTATAAAAAATAATATGTTTTAATCATTATTTCTAGATAGAGGCCTCTTTTCCTGCTACATCTTAAAATTTTACACCAGCCATACTATTTTATTTTTAGCAAAGAAAAGATATAATAAGAAAGAGGTGATAATTATGTCTAAAGTAGTAGAAAGATTTTTAAAATATGTTACATATAATACCCAATCAGATGAAGAGTCCAGCACTGTTCCCAGTACTGAAGGCCAGCTGGTATTTGCCCGGGCATTAAAAGAAGAATTGGAGGGAATAGGCTTAAAAGAAGTCAGCCTTGATGAAAAAGGTTATCTGATGGCAACCCTGGAATCAAACCTGGGGGAAGATAAGGAGGTTCCCACTATTGGCTTTATTGCCCATATGGACACCAGTCCAGATATGTCAGGGGAAAATGTCAAAACACAGCTTATCAAAAATTATGACGGCGGGGATATTGTACTAAATGAGGAAGAAGGAATCATCCTCTCTCCTCTTGATTTCCCTGAATTAAAGGATTATGTAGGCAGAGATATCATTACCACTGATGGGACTACACTCCTGGGGGCAGATGATAAAGCCGGAATAGCAGAAATAATCACCGCCATGGAATACCTGCTGGAAAATCCTGAAATCAAACATGGCCGGATCAGGATTGGCTTCACCCCTGATGAAGAAATTGGCCGTGGTGCTGATTTCTTTGATGTCAAAAAATTTGCAGCTGATCTGGCCTATACTGTAGATGGGGGGCCTTTAGGTGAGCTGGAATATGAAAACTTCAATGCTGCTGCAGCCCGAATCAGTATTAAAGGGACAAGTGTACATCCTGGTACAGCAAAAGGGAAAATGGTCAATTCCCTGCTGATAGCCAGTGAATTGATCAATAAACTACCAGCAGAGGAAACCCCTGCAGAAACAGAAGGATATGAAGGCTTTTATCACCTGGTCAGTGTCAAAGGAAATGTAGAAGAAACAAAATTATATTATATTATCAGGGACTTTGATAAGATTAACTTTATCAAGAGAAAAACAAACCTGGAAGAAATAGTCCAGGACTTAAACAAAAAATATGACAGGGCCAGGATACAGCTGAAAATAACCGACCAGTACTATAATATGAAGGAAATTATTGAAAATAATAAGGAGATCATAGATACCGCCTATCAGGCTATGGAGGAAATAGGTATAAGGCCACTCATAACACCCATCCGCGGGGGGACCGATGGTGCCCGCCTTTCCTACATGGGCCTCCCAACACCCAATATTTTTACTGGTGGCCATAATTTCCACGGCAAGTATGAGTTTATTCCTGTCTTTGCTATGGAAAAAGCAGTAGAGCTTATTGTCAAAATCGCCGAACTATATGGCCAGAAAGGCCGCTAATAACATGAAATAATACCTGGCAGCCCAAAATAATAAGCCCCTGGAAAAATTCCAGGGGCTTATTATCACAGGTTTATTTGCTTGAATCCTATCCAATTTTATACAAATCTCTTCCTTTGCCTATTCAAGCAATTCCATTATCTTACCTTCAATAAGATTTTCCAGACTACCTTCAACACTGACTACCTGCCAGATACCCTTTATTTGCTCCAATTTAAGCAAATCTGTCATCTTTACCTCATATCTCTGCAAATAATCTTCTCCAGAACTGATCTCTCCACTATAAAATTTTTCTTCATCTTCGATATAGAAATAAAAACGATATTCAGCCCGGTAAGTAGGATAATCGTCTACCTTGCTAATCTGTAAATCCTGGATGCCAAAAACCCCTTCTTTCTGCTCCTCCCCGCCAAAATTATAAGCTGACTGCATGGATTCTATCACATGAATACTGGCTACCATCCGATCCAGGTATTTTAAGTCCATTTCACTACTTTCATCCAGCAGGGCAGTATTTTTCTTATCAATAGCCAGATAAAAATATTCCACTACCTCTTCCGGCAGGGTATCTTTGTTTACATAAGGATCAACAGCAGTGAATAAGCTTACAAGATATAAAAATAGCACTATAGAGCATACTATGGCCAGTGGCTTCCATTTCTTCCGCCAAAAATTTATATAGCCTTTTTTTCGCCGGGCTTTTTTAATAACCTTTTCTGCCCTGGCAGCGAACTCTTCCCTTTCTTCTTTACTGGCATAAAGGCCAGCTGCCTTTATTGACCGCAAATCCTGTAAAAAGTCCTGCCAGTTTTTTATCCTCTCTCCTCTTTCCTTCTGGAGTAATTGTATTATGAAGCTATTGAGGCCAGGAGCCAGTTCCGGGTTCAGATAAGCCGGTTCCAGAGGAGCAATATTCAGTATTTCATGGACCAGGTCTGATTTATTATAATCTGAAACAGTCCCTGTATTATAGGGCAATTCTCCGGTAAAAAGATAATACATAATTACCCCTGCCGAATAAAGCAGGGATTGCTGATCTCTGATATTATCCCTGAATACTTCAGGGGCCAGATAGATCTCCATGAGATTAGCCTCTTCCGGCTCCCGGTATTTAAGTAATTGCATACTGATATCCGGGTCCATTACTTTCAGGCTCTTATCCCCGCTTAAATAAAGGGAGGCTGGTGAGATTACCGGCCAGTTAATCCCGGCAGCTTCTGCCATAGAGGCCAATTCTCCCAGAGTAAGCATCCATTCACTTGCTTCCTCCAGAACAGGCCTTTCCTCCCTGGCCTTTACATAAAGAGGCTGGTATAGGTCTTCACCTCTCCGCAAAAGGCAATACTCACCATTAATCAATTCTACCCCTTCATATCTGATATAGGCAGGGTGTTCAAGCAGGTTTTTCCTCTTTCTAATAATCCCCTCTATCTCCCTGACTATTTCTGCTGTTAGACGGGATTTAGGCTTTTTTGCATAAAACAATGGTTCAGCAATAAAAGCCTGCCCCTTTTCATCCTGCAGCCGATAATATTTCAAACCTGCAACATCTTCAACAGAGAGCACTTGCACATATATCCCTCCTTTTCCAATTAGTTATCTCAAGTAAGGTGCCTGTCTTCTTAATTCAGCACGGAAATCTGGATGGGCTATGTTTATTAAGGCCTCTGCCCTTTCTGAAGCAGATTTTCCCCGCAGATGAGCAACACCATATTCTGTAACAATATAATCTACATCATTTTTCCCGGTAGTTACCACAGCACCCTGGGAAAGAACCGGTACTATAGTAGACTTTGTCCCCTTTAAAGCAGTAGACTTTAAGGCTATAATGCCCTTGCCTCCTGGAGATTTCACAGCCCCCCTGACAAAATCTGTCTGGCCTCCAGTACCACTAATCTGTGTTATACCCACTGTTTCAGCAGCACATTGGCCCAGCAGGTCAACCTCTATACAGGAATTTATAGAAACCATTTTATAGTTTTGACTGATTATAAAGGGATCATTGGTATAAGATACTGGGTGCATCTCTACCATAGGATTATCATCCAGGAATTCATATAATCTCCTGGTCCCGGCAGCAAAAGAGCCAATAATCTTGCCCTTGTGGATACTCTTCATCCTGTTAGTTATGACACCCTTTTCTACCAGGTCCACCATACCATCTGTTAACATCTCACTATGGATACCCAGATCCTTTTTATCAGTCAAGGAGGCAGTAATGGCATTAGGAATACCTCCAATACCCAACTGGAGGGTAGAACCATCCTCGATTAATTCTGCCACATATTCCCCGATCCTCAATTCTACCTCATCCGGCTCACTGACAGGTAATTCTGGTAAAGGATAATCACTCTCTACCAGATAATCTACTTCACTGATATGGATAAAGGAATCCCCCAATGTACGGGGCATAGCCTGATTAACCTCAAGAATAACCAGATCAGCATGTTCCGCTACTGGTTTTGTATAATCAACCGACAGGCCAAAACTAAAATAACCATGCCTGTCCATTGGACTGACTGCAGCTATGAGGATATTTATCTCATGATAATTACTGAACAAAGCAGGAGATTCATGGAAAAAATTAGGTGTAAAATCCGCCCTCTTATCATTAACCATTTTCCTGGTATAAGGACTATTAAACCAGGAATTGTGGCGGATGGAATCCTCCATGCCTTCCTGAAAATACCTGTAATTATATAGGGGTAACATCTGATGAATAACCACATCTTTTAATTCCTTTTTCCGGGTAACCATTTCTTCCAGTATTGCAGTAGCCCCACCACAACCAAGGCCTGTAACAATATGGTCCCCTGATTTGACCTTTGCAACTGCATCTTCAATAGAGATAAGCTTCTCCCTGTACAATTTCCGGTAATCCATGTCTCTCTCCTTTAGTATGTTTTATAGATTATATTATTAGTTTATCATCTTTCTCTGGTCTATTAAAATACTCTTCTTTTTTATCTTCATATCCCCTGCGGCCCATAACACCATAGGTATAATCCTTGCCCAATTCAACCCCTGGCTGGTTATAGGCATTGATATTAAACAATTCTCCAATCATTGCTGTCTGTAATTCCAATAGATAGAATAATTGACCCAGGGTATATTCCTTAACCACCGGTACAATTATTGTCTGGTTTAACCTACCACGCTGGCTTAAAGCCAGTTCTGTAGCCCTTTTTTCCGTTAAGAGCAATTCATTTAAGCTATGGCCCCCAAGATAGGAAACCCCCTGGATATCTTCATATAATTCCGGTATTTCCAATTCAAGACCATAATCCTCAACTTCCAGGAAGGTGATGATTTTATCAAAAGGCCCTTCCATATACAATTGAACCTGGGAATGCTGGTCTGTTGCACCAAGAGCCTTGATAGGAGTAGGCCCTATATTGACCACCTTTCCTTCCCTATCTACTTCTTTACCCAGAGATTCAGCCCAGAGTTGCCGGTACCAGTCAGCCACATCCTTTAAACTATGGGCATAGGGCATCATAACAGAAAGGGTCTTGCCTTTCTGATAGGCCAGGTAATGCAAAACAGCATTTAAGTAAGCCGGGTTTTCCCAGAGGGCATCAGTGGCACATTTTTCTGCCATGAAGCCAGCCCCTGCCAATAATTCCTCTATATCTATGCCACAGAATGCAGCTGAAAGCAGGCCTACCGGGGTCAGGACAGAAAACCTGCCACCCACATCTTCAGGGATATAAAAAGTCCTGAAACCTTCCCGCCGGGCAATTTCCAAAAGATATCCGGAATGCTCGCTTGTGGTAGCAATAAAGTGTTCTTTTAGCCGGTCTTCTCCTACTTCTCTGGCTACCAGCTCCCTGGCGATGAGGTATTGACTCATGGTCTCAGCTGTACCACCAGATTTAGATATAACATTAAACATAGTCCTCTTTAAATCCAGCATTTCCAGTAAACTCTTAAAAAGGACCGGATCTATATTATCAGCAACAAATAAGCGGGGATTACCCTGCCGGGCCTCTTCCCTATAATTATAGAAAGGATCATTAAGGGCAGTTTGCATGGCTATATTCCCCAGTGCTGAGCCACCTATCCCCAGGACCACAAAGTTATCATACCTGCCCCTGGTCTCCTCTACCAATTGGAGTATCTCCTGTACTATCTCAGCCTGGTTAAAGGGTATTTTCATGAAACCAGGCTCGGCTCTTTTTATATTTTCATGGGCCTGGCTCACCTTGTTTTGTAGAGAGTTAACTTCTTCTATAGTTAAACCATGTTCACTACCTACCCTGTCTACAAACATATTGTTGACATCAAGCCTGATTGCCATTTTATCCATATTTTTATACACCCCTTTTAAAAACAATTAATATATACCCAGTAATTCCCTTTATTTTGCCTCTTTTATTATTATAAATTATATACTGAATCAAATAATATTGCAAGAAAGCCTCTTACTGTTTTTCTTCTTATATAGCCTTCTTTTTATCTTTATTTCTCCTAATTTTGTAGCAATGTTCTTTTTTCTGAAACCTACAACTTCTAAATCTTTTGGCTTAGTCCTAAATAGTTCTTCTTCAAGTTCTTTTATAAATTTTTCCATAATTATTAACGCAAGTTTCGAAACAGTTTCTTCTAAGGTATTGAGATTATTAATATTTTCAAGTATAATATTCATATAGAGACTCAACTCCTTTACCGGGTGTTTGGGTCTCTATTTCTATATTTATACCTCCTTTTCCTGCTTCCTACTTAAATTTTACACTATCCAGGACCCTTACACCTGGCACCAAAATAAGCAAAAATGAATATACTAAGATATAACTGAAGCTTTAGGAGGATACAGGATGTCGAAAGTAGGAGATAATATAATATTTGGTGACATAGATTTGCTAATTGACAGGTTTACCTTGCTGACTGATTCCTACCGGCTCCTGGTAGGAGCAGTAGAAGAATTAACCCGGACCCCCTCTGTAGGTAAGATAATTATCGAGCAGGCTGTTGGTAGAACAGCCTTTTTAGGAGGAATACTGGATCAATTATTATTTGCCATTCAAATCGCCCTCATCCTGGACTTCATCAGGGTCAGCGAAGGTGTAGAAAATCCCTATGTTTAAATAGTAGAAAGAAAAAGGACAGGAGGATAAATATCCTACTGTCCTTTGCTTTCCCGGGTCATTAATTCTTCTGCTTTGGCTATAGCAGCCTTTACCAGGGACCCGGCTTCCCGGGTGGTTATATTGCCCCAATCTCCATCCTTGATTTTGTGAGCGAACCCTAACTCCGCAGCCAATTCATATTTTGTCTTTTCCGACATTATTTTTGCCATTAAGGGCAAACCACCTCCACTTGTAGTTTAACCCTTTTCAGGCAAGCTTATTCTTCGACAATAATTTCATGGACTGATTCCCACTGGCCATGGAGATTACACAATTCAAATGCCCTTAGTGTACAGGATTCTTCCAGTTTAATTGTTAAGGTTGCTTCTGCCTTAGATTCAGGAGTAAAATTCACCCGTCCCAAGTGATAATAATTGGCATAAAGATCTACATACTGGATAAAATGACCTGGCTCCATGGGATGGTCAATCCCTTTACCCATTCTAATGGTAACCTTGAAATATTCACCTTTCTTTACCTTGTCTGGTGCTTCAATATAAGGCACATGTTTTTCTTCATGGGGTGTCATGTTTGCAGGATCTTTAAAAGTCTGTACTTTATACACCTTTTAGCCCCCCTCTTCTTATTATTTTCTAAACTCTTTAAACCTTTCCTTGCTTACTCCACAAATAGGACATTTGTCCGGGGTACCGTCTTTAACAGTATGACCACAAACCTCACAAACACTTACATATTCAAGTTCATAATCCTTACCTGCATCAACAGCCTTTTTGGCTTCAGTAAATAATTCTGCATGTATCTTTTCTGCCTCAACAGCATAATGGAAAGAACGAACTGCATCATTTTCTTTCTGGTCCTTTGCTACCAGGAGATATGTAGGATACATCTGCTCAATCTCAAAAAGCTCTCCATTAATACCTCCCTGTAGGTTTTCAGAGGTAGAACCAATGCCAAAGCCAGCACCAGAAGCAACCAGGAAATCACCGGAAATATTACTGTGAACTTCAAAATGATTACCGGCATGTACTTCTTCAGCATAGGCTATGGCCCTGAATAGCAAGGCTACATTAGGAAAACCCTCTTTCTCTGCCACCCGGCCCCAGACCAGATAGCGCTGATAAGCCTGACTTTCACCTCCAAAGGCAGAACGTAAATTCTGAGCAGTCATTTCATTCTTTACCATTCTGAATTCCCCCTTTTAATGTATATATGTATTAGTTATTTAGTAACTATAATTGTTACTATTATCTATTAATATAGCATTTGCTTTCTTTTCTGTCAAGAACAAACCTTTTTAATATAATCTCTCATAAATAAAAAAAAATACCCTTTTCGGGTATCTAAAAAGTTAGGGACAGAAACTAATATTATTGATTTTAAACCTTTTTAACATAATATTTGTATTAACCTTTAAAATATCTTCTTTGGAATATAGTTTTTCTTTAATAAATTTTTCTAATTCCTCATGGTTTTCCAACAAAGCATTGGCATAAAGGGTTGGAGAGCCGGTCATCATATATATATTTGTTATTGGTTCTTCAGCAGCCAATTCCTCAGCCATTTTGTATAAGGCATGTGGTTTTACTTCTATATCAAAAAAAACAGCTAACTGTTTACCCAATTTTTCCGGATTAACCACTATGGTAAACCTTTCAATAACACCCTGTTCAACCAGATTGTTAATTCTTTCTCTAATACAAACCCTGCTTAGATTATACTTTCTGCCCAGTTCAGCATAAGAAAGCCGACTATCCCTCGATAGATCTTCCAGTAATTTCATATCCAGATCATCGATCATGGTGAATCCCCCCTTTGCCTGGAAATATATTGTGATAAAAATAACAAATTTAATAAAAATTAAGCCTTTTAAAACAATAACTTTAAAAATAATTACTCATCTAATATCTTACAAAAGTCTGTTTTCTCAATTAAAATAGCTACAAATTCCTCCAGATATCTCTGATCTAGCTCATCAAACCTGCTTTTAATAGGGCTATCCAGGTCCATTACTCCCACAGGCTTGCCTTTTACAATAATAGGGATCACCATCTCTGATTCTGAAGCAGCATCACAGGCTATATGGCCTGGAAATTCATGGACATCATCTACTACATAAGTCTTCCTGTCCCGGAAAGCGGTCCCACAGACCCCTTTGCCAACTGGAATACGTACACAGGCAGGTTTGCCCTGGAAAGGGCCTAAAATAAGTTCATCACCGGCAAGAAGATAAAAACCTGACCAATTAATATCTGGCAGCCTATTAAATAATAAAGCAGAGGCATTGGCCAAATTTGCTATCATATTTCTCTCATTACCCAACAAAAGCTCTAAGTCTCGATTAAGTTCACTCAATAATTCTTCTTTTTTTATCACTTTACTGCCCCTCCATCAAGCTTCTCATGAATATTTTACCACAGAACTAAAAATTATTCAAAAAAGGACTTTTTTAAGTACGTGTCAAGAAAAGGTAGGAAGAATATTTCACCTCAAACAACCCATAAATATTTATTCTAAATAGTTGCCAGTCCTCTTATCGCTTTTACCCAATCTTTACCGCTATCTGGACCATTTATTATA
>Ga0209537_1002079_pt1 | contig 20789 bp, 20 predicted proteins | sample BioPla4DNA1_FD_187698 | JGI IMG/M metagenome (GOLD analysis project Ga0209537, IMG submission 187698) | Biogas fermentation microbial communities from Germany - Plant 4 DNA1 (SPAdes) (version 2) | ecosystem: Engineered > Bioreactor > Anaerobic > Digestate | place: Bielefeld, North... | reverse complement strand
AAAATATATGGTAATAGAAAGAATTCAGCTAAAGATGGCGGGCTCTCATACAGAGGGATATGGCAAGAGCTTATAGTCAATAATGTTTCGACAGAATTACTCGACTGGGTTATAAGCATTATTAAATGAGGGAATTTCATAACTACAATTTTTATGATGATACAAAGGAGTATATCCTCAGACGCTGAAAGAAAAATTGATACCGCACTTTCCGAGAGAATATTTGATTGCTTTCAGCACGTATCATCTTAAAAAAAGGCAGACTAACCCCTCGGCAAAACTATAGAGTTTTAAAAACTGATACTTAAGCTGCTCTTTCACTTTCTTTAGATGTATTAACTGCAATAGTGCCTGCAACCAACGCAATACAGCTTAAGAGAACATGAACCTTAGTTTTCCTGATACCTCTAACAGTAATATTGTTGAGACCTAAGTTTTCCTTCAGCCTGGCAAAGGTCCTTTCAACAGAGGTACGTTCATTATATAGTTCCTGCCATTCGGCCGTTCCTCTGTGTGGATAAGTAAAATATCTTGGATTATCGGATATCCTTTTCTTGACCACAGCACCATAGTTGCTGGATGAACACCAGTTGGTACCCATTGGACAATTAACCTTGCCTGTCATATGAGGACAGCGGAACTTGAAAGAACCATTATCATAGCCCCAATAGGTCATCTGATATCCCATAGAGCAAAGAGGAGTACCATCCCAACCAAGACCTTCCGGCGGCGCATAGGCTCCTCTGTGATTTAAAGGGATTATAGCCTGAGCATTATACCGGTCATGGATTGTTCTATAGATATGGTCAAAATCATAGCCCATATCCATCATATAAAACTTGGGGTTGATTATACCGGAATACCGCTGCTTGATATCTTCGACCAATGGAACAGCCATAGTGCCATCATTTACGCTGGCAGGAGTTACATTGACTGCGACAGGCAGCTCGCTTTTAGTATCAACCGCAAGATGGATTTTCCAGCCAAACCATCTTACCTGGTTGCCATGAGTATCTTTTTTTGAGCACCAGTCAGGATGCTCTCCATCATGGATAACCCTGGATCTGGGAACTGAAGCATCGTATGAATCCAGCTTACTGGTATCTATGGCAATATGCTCACCATCAATAATTCCGAGCTCTTTTGCCCTGACTACCAGTTCCTCTAAAATAGCCTCCAGGGAACCAAGCTTATCCGAAAGAATCTTTGTGAACCTTGAAAAGGTAGCTTCGCTGGGTATTCTGCTTGCTACAGGAAAACCGCAGGTATAACGGAAAACAGGATCTGACTTGAGACGTTCCACCAAAGTTTTCGTATACTTAATATTCTCAAGTCTTTTTGCCAGCAGCGCCCTAAGAATGTTTTCCGGGTCATAGCCTTTGGGGCCGGATTTGGACTTCTTTTGTAGACCACCAACTACTTTTGATAAGTCCAGAGTCTTAAAAACCATTGATAATTTTGTTTCAGGTTGAAATTTTATTAATTCTTCAAAGGAAAACAGACATTGTTGTCGAATATAAATTAGTATCACCCCTCTGTGTTTAGTTTTTTTGTGGTACTTAAAACTTCGACACATTCAGGGGTCTTTCCTTTAAAAACTTTTATAAGACAATAAGCAATTTCAATTTTTCAGGGGTAAAACAGTTTTCTTGCTTTCTGCAATCCGCTGTTCTATTGGCTTGTAGAATATGAAATTCGCTCATCCTTTATAATCTCTGTAAAGATTTTCAATTGATCTATCATAAGTTTTTTCACCGGCAGGAGAAAAGAAGCATCCAGGTACTTCTCCGCTCCTGCGGTGGTATGCAACACATTCACAGCATTTACCATGACGTGAACATGATATGTATGTACATGTGCATTTAATGGTATTGTTGCAAGTCATTTTATAACCCCCAGAATTTATAGATGATCAGAATTATTATATTATAAAACACATATCCTTTCAATAAAGCAAATATTAGACTATAATAATGCTATGGGATTAGCTGCGCTTCATTATCTGATTTGTTATATAGATATGAATACTCACTGTGCTTAATCTTTTTCGGCAGGGCTAGGGATTTACACTTAGAGAGGTTTATTCTGCACTAAAATATTCAAAATCCATTTCGCCAGGTACAATAGTTAGAACTATATCTGATAACGGGGAAGTAAGATTAAAACTTATATATATAATAATATACAAAGCCTGAGTCAATGGGTTAAAAGTTGTGGAATTTAAGTTCCCAGGAAGGATGAGAATAGTCTTGTATATGGCTGCATATATTCTGGATATCGCTGCGCTATTTTATTTGCTTTGGCTTCTGTATTCCAACACAGCCTTGAATATCCAGCGGAAAAAACCGTTGTTTATAGGGATAATTTTAACGGTTGTTATAATATTGTCTGAAGCAGGTACTGTACTTGCCGGCAATGGATTTTTACGCCATCGCACCGTAAACATTATGTGCAATGTTATAGGTTTTGCTTTTTCCCCAGTAATTCCTATTATAATAACCTTAATTTTTGACAGGAGGATTCTTACTACACGCAGATTTTTACTGTTTCCAACATTTATTAATATTTTTGCCGCAGCTTTGTCACCTTTTTATGGGCTTATCTTTTACGTTGATGCTTACAACCATTATATGAGAGGACATTATTTCTTTATTTTTGTAGCAGTTTATATAATAAATTTTTTGATCCTTTTTATCAGCACTTTGGAAATAGGCCGAAAATACAATTATCCAATAATGAATAAGTTAATTGTATTGGCCCTTTTTACTATCCTTGGTACAAGTATCCAGCTCATTTATCCCCTAGTATATGTATCATGGCATTGTGTTACATTATCCATGTTGCTGTATTTTTTCCTCATGTCTGAGTTTGACAGCAGCTTTGATACTTTGACAGGTATGTACAACAGGACGGCTTTTGAAAAGGTGGCAAGACATGCTTCTGAGTCAAAGCCCTTTACAGTTATCGCTTTGGACATAGATGACTTCAAAGTTATAAATGATACCTACGGCCATGATTTCGGTGATACTATTATTAAAGCAGTGGCAGCAATAGTCCAAAAGTCTTTCGATAAGCAATTTATCTGTTATCGGTTTGGCGGGGATGAATTTGTGATTATTTCTAATGAAACGAATAAAGAAAAGATAGATTCCCAGATTAAGACCATGATAAGAAATCTTGAAGAAGAACGGAAAAAAGGAAATCCTATACCGACAGTTTCTTATGGCTACAGTATTTATAATGGAAAAGAAAAGCTGGATTTTCAAAAAATTCTAAGAGAAGCCGATGATCAAATGTATTACTATAAAAAGGCTTATAAATCTGAGAAAACCTAATGACGGAGCATGCGCGGGACTTTCTATGAAAGTCTTTTTTTTTTGAGTCAATACAATATGACTTATAAGATGCTTGTGCTGTACATGATTTTCTGGAAAACATAAAGTGTAATAAATATGCTATAATAGGATTCGCTTGCATTTTTCTTAATGCATCGAAAAAATTTCAGTTGGTGTGATTAGTAATCTGTAAAGGAGATGAAGAGAAATATTTAGGTTATTGGTAGAGAAACTTAAGGAATCTTTCTTTTCTGTAATACCTATTGTTATATTAGTATTAATTCTGACTTATTCAATTGCTCCAATACCATTTTTTAATCTGATTCTCTTCCTTATCAGTGCCGCTGCAGTTATTATGGGAATAACTCTATTCAATCTTGGAGTAGATGTTTCGCTTATTCCCATAGGAAAGCATATTGGATCTACGGTGGTAAAAACTAGAAAATTATTATTGATAATAATTCTTACTTTCTTAATCGGAGTATTTATTACAATTGCTGAGCCGGATTTAATAGTTTTGGCAAGCCAGATAAACGGTGTTCCTGATGATGTTATTATTATAAGCGTGTCGTTAGGGGTCGGTCTTGCTTTGGTAGGTGCTTTTTTAAGAATTCTATTCCAGTTTCCGCTTTCTTATTTACTGATAGGATGCTATGTTCTGGCGTTCATTTTATCCTTCTTTACCGGAAATGATTTTCTGTCCATCGCATGGGAATCCGGAGCGGTCACAACCGGTCCAATAACCGTTCCTTTTGTAATGGCTCTGGGACTTGGCCTGGCATCGATGCGTGCGGATAAAACATCTGAGGAAGACAATTTTGGTCTTGTCGCACTTTGCCTTATTGGGCCAATTATTACTGTATTAATATTGGGCATGTTTTTCAGACCTTACGGCGGAAGTTTAATGACCGTGCCGGATTTGAACTCAGTTTCAGATATTTCCAAGCTATATAGAAGCAGTTTTCCTGATTATATACAACAGATAGCATTGGCATTAGCGCCCATAATCCTTACATTTGTAGTTTTTCAGATTTTTAAGACTCGGCTTAGATTAAAGGAAATTTTAAAAATCAGCATTGGCACCATTTATACCTATATTGGCCTTGTTTTATTTCTGACTGCCGTTAACGTGGGTTTTTTACCGGTAGGATACCAGCTTGGCAGCATCCTCTATCAAAACAACAACGGAGCCGTACTAATTTTAGTCGGAATGGCAATAGGATATTTCGTGGTTGCTGCAGAACCTGCTGTATTTGTGCTCAAAAGGCAGGTTGAAGAGGTTACCAGCGGAGCAATTTCAGAAAGATCTTTGGGAATCGGATTGTCCGTAGGAGTGGCAGTATCGGTAGGGCTGGCTATGCTGCGTGTTATTACCGGGCTTTCCCTTTTGTATTTCGTTATTCCGGGCTATATATTTGCTCTGATGCTTACATTTGTTGTGCCGCACTTGTATACATCCATAGCATTTGATTCCGGAGCGGTAGCTTCTGGGCCTTTGGCAGCAACCTTCATGCTTCCTTTGGCAATTGGGGTTTCTGAAGCTAAAGGAGGCAATATCTATACTGATGCATTTGGCATTGTGGCATTGGTAGCCCTAACACCGGTCATCACTTTACAATTGTTTGGATTGGTTTATTCAATAAAAGCAAAACTTGCAAAAAAAGACATGGTTGCTCCAGAGTTAGAAGAAACCATAATAGAACTGGATTACTCATTGTCTGAACAAGAGGATGAAAGTGATGGGAATCCTGCTGCCAGCATAGACAAGCCAGAACCTAAAGGGTAAAATAGGAAGTAGCACGGCCAATTGTAAAAGAATGGAGGGTACTAATGTTAAAACACCCTGTTACGAAGCTGGAGGCTTTGTTTACAATTATTGATCGTCGTTTTGAAAATACTCTGCTGAATGTATATGAGAACAGTGATATACCTGTTTTGTTGGTAACCCGTGGCAAAGGTACAGCCAAATCAATAGTGTACGAGCTTTTCGGATATGACGAAAAAAAGACGGTTGCTATGAGTATTCAGACAAAAAATATGACTAAGCACATATTGAAACAAATAAGCGACCGTATTGATTTCAGCAAACCAACAGGCATTGCTTTTACTATAAATATTAGCAGCATTAGCAATGCTCTTTACAAGCTCTGCATTGAGGCAGAGGAGAACTTTAAGATGGGAAGTGAGGAAATGTCTCTAACGCCAAAAGAACCTTATCATTTAATTGTAGCTATAGTAAACAGCGGATTTATGGATCAGGTTATGTCAGCTGCAAAAAAAGCCGGGGCCAACGGCGGTACAGTAGTTCATGCACGTGGACTGGGCTCGAAAGAAGCTGTTAAATATCTTGGCATAACCATACAGCCGGAAAAGGAACTGGTTCTGATTTTAACTACAAAAGACAAAAAACTGGCCATTATGGAAAGTATCAAGCATGAAGTAGGGCTTAACACAGAAGGTACCGGTATTTGCTTCTCGTTACCTGTAGACAGTGCTATAGGGATGAAGATTGAGGAAGATTAACTATTATAACAGGGGAAGGGAGAATTATTATGGAATTTAGATACTCCATGCCTACTGAAATATATTTTGGTGAAGATGCAGTATTGAAGAATAAAGAAGTCTTTAGCAGCATAGGAAAAAAGGCTTTGGTTGTTACCGGCAGAAGATCAGCAAAAATGAACGGTTCTTACGATGATGTGAAACAGGCACTTTCTGAAACAGGAACAGATCACATTCTTTTTGATGAGGTGGAGGAAAACCCATCTTTGGAAACCATAGAAAAAGGAAGTGAAATTGGGAAGAAGAATCTGGTGGATTTTGTTATTGGGATCGGCGGCGGTTCGCCTATGGATGCGGCAAAAGCGATAGCATTATTTATAAAAAATCCGGAAATCAATAAGGAAAATATATTCAGCGCAGGGAAGCTTGAAAGCATTCCGGTAGTAGCTGTTCCCACAACTTCGGGCACAGGATCTGAGGTAACCCAATACAGCATTATAACTTCTTTTAAGGAGAAAACAAAGAAAAACTTGGGCCAAAGTATATTTCCAAAAGCTGCCTTTGTAGACTGCAAGTATACCTATAATCTGCCTGAAAATGTAACTGTAAATACTGCCATTGATGCTTTTACTCACTTAACTGAAGGGTATTTGAATACCAACAGCACTTACATGTCGGAAATTTTTGGAGAAAAAGGTTTTGAGCTGTTTAAACACTGTTTTGTCAAACTGGTAAAAAAAGATTTTAGCAAAGAGTTTAGAGAAAAGGTTATGCTGGCATCGGTTATGGGCGGGATACAAATAGCGCAAACCGGTACATCACTGCCTCATGGTATGGGTTATCCGCTGACTTATTTTAAAGGGCTTCCTCACGGGCTTGCCAACGGCGTATTAACTATTGAGTACTTAAAAAGCTTCAGAGACCAGAGAAAAATTAATAGAATGTTACGTATTCTAGGCTATGATACGCTGGAAGAATTGGAGGATGTCTTTAACCAATTAATTGATATAAAAGTAGATATAACAGAAGAAGAGATTATTGATTACTCAGAACAGTTTATTTCAAACAAAGGCAAGCTGAAAAATCATCCGGAAGAAATAACTTTTAAAGATATAGTGCGCATATACAGTAAAAGCCTTTTAAATAAATAACCTATGGCTTAAATTATATACTTTCCCTTTATGTGATCATATATGATCACATAAAGGGGTTTTTTATTTTATCAAGCTTTTTATGGGTAGATTATCTTTATCAAATACTTAAAAGGGAGTGTTTTTTATACAGAGGAAAACAACAATTATAACAGGCTGAGGCAGCTGTTTTATGACATTAGCTGGTTTATGGAGGATTGTATATACCAGCCTATTTTTTAAAAATATTCATAATTTATATTTAAGATAAAAAAATAAAGTTTTTTTAAATAAATCTATTTGACTAATTATCTACTATAGAATATAATTCAATAGTAGATAATATATCCTATAGAATAATAAATAGGAGGGAACATGTGAATATTCAATATAAGAAGGGTGTGCTGGAGCTGTGTGTGTTGTCACTGCTGAAAAGACGCGACTGTTATGGATATGAAATATCCGAATACCTGTCAAAACATATAGATATTGCAGACGGCACAGTTTACCCTATCTTAAGGAAGTTAAGAAAAGAAGGCTTATTGTCTACCTACACGCAGGAAGAAAGCGGCGGTCCACCCAGGAAATACTATTCCCTTACAAACCTTGGTCATGAAACATATGAAAAGGAAAGGTCAGAGTATTTGAAATTTGCAAAAAAGGTAGAGCTGTTATTGGAGGATGGTTTTGATGACAAGGAATGAATTTCTATCAAAGCTTGCTGATGAGCTTAAAAAGAACAACATTGGGGAGATTGATGATATTATTAGTGAATACGATCAGCATTTTGCTTTCAAACTGGCAGATGGATTTTCTGAAGAAGAAATTGCTGCTAAGTTAGGAAATCCGGTATTAATTGCATCCCAATTTGAGAGTATCGGAGATGAAAATAATAGCAGGGGCAGAAAAGCAGCTGCAATTATTGGGCTTGGTCTTTTAGACATCTTTGCCGGGGCTTTCTTCATCTTGCTTTCAGCCTGGGAGGCAATTATGGCAGCATTTTCTTTATGTGGTGCTGTGATCGCATTTAGCTTGTTTGGCAGCATAAGTCCTTGGTCGCTGATTCCGAACATGCCTCGTTTGGCTGAAATAGTATTTGGTTTGTCCCTTTCCTCACTTTCTGTCTTAACAGCCGTTGGCTGCATATATTTTGCTGCTTTTATTCGACAGCTTATGCGCTCCTACAGGCGCTTCCACGAAAACACAATAGCAATTGCATCCGGTAGAGGTATTCTTCCTACTGTGACTATATCACCAAAGATTTCTTCCAGATTTAATAGGCGACTTCGTACTATTGCATTGATTTCCCTGATACTGTTCACTACATGCTTTGTGCTTGGAATTTTGGTATCTATGATTTTATCCGGCACTTTGGAGTTTTGGCATACCTGGGGTTGGTTTGGATACCAGGCCGTTAATTGATGCAGGAGGTAATGATATGGATACAATAGTAATTACCGGTGCTTCTTCAGGTATAGGACTGGAAACTGCCCTTTTGCTAACACAGTATGGGTACAATATTATTGGGATAGGCCGCAGTGAATATAAGTGCAAACAGGCTAATGAATGGATAATATCAAAAAATCCCAAGGCCAAAATTAAGTTTTATCTGGCAGATTTATTGCATCAACGGGAAGTTGTAAGAGTAGCCGAACAAATTATCCAATATCTTAATGAAAATTGTAACGGTAAACTCCATGCCATAATCAATAATGCTGGATGTGTGCGAAGCTGGTATATGACTACTGACGAGGGATATGAACATCAATTTGCTTTAAACCATCTAGCGGGATTTTTGCTTACATATAAGCTGCTGCCTGCCTTGATAAAAGCAAAAGGACGCGTAATTATGACAGGGAGCGAATCTCATAAGGGCATAAAAATAAATTGGGACAATATCATGCTTTACCGCAGATACAATCCGCTTGTTGCATATAAACAGTCTAAACTGTGCAATATGTTGTTTGCAAAAGGGCTGAATGAACGTTATGCGGCAGAAGGAATCCATGCATATGTAGTCGATCCAGGTCTTGTTAATACTGATATAGGCAACAAGGAAACTGGCATGCTGGTAAACTTTATTTGGTCACTTCGCAAGAGGTATGGCGTATCGCCGGCGGTTCCCGCCAAAACTTATGCCTTCCTTTGTGAACAGTCGCCTCCGCCGGATGGATTATACTATTACCTATGCAAAGAAAAGAAATACAGCAGACAGGTGACAAGCCAAAATGCTGACCGGCTTTTCGCACTGAGTGAGCGTCTTTGCGGAATTCAATATGGAAAGGTCCAGAAATTATGAATGTATTGATAACCGGGGCAGCGGGCGGCTTGGGTCGTGCATTTGCCAATGAATGCGGCCGGCGCGGGTATAATCTGTTTCTGACTGACGTAAACGAAGAGGGTTTAACCTGCATAAAACAGGGTTTGGAAAGGAGGTTTGGCTCGGTGGTTGCAACTGCAACATGCGATCTTACTGAAGCTGATAGTGTGGATAGTCTGCTCAGTATTATTGATAAATATAAAATTCGGTTTGATATGCTTTTAAATGTTGCAGGCCTTGATTTTGAGGGGGAGTTCATGAAGCGTGACAGAGAAGACCTGGTAAAGATAGTATTGCTGAATAATGCAGCAACCCTGCGTATTACTCATGCTGTTATTAAACGAAGGAAGCCTGGCAGGCCGTTTACTGTTGTATTTGTGTCCAGTCTGGCTTCAATGTTTCCCATGCCCTTAAAAGCAACATATGCTGCTTCCAAGAGATTTATTTTGGATTTGGCTGTATCTCTGCGTCATGAACTAAAAAGAGAAGATGTTAATGTTCTTACTCTCTGCCCAGGGGGTATGGTAACGACACAAAAGACTATGCAAAGCATTAAGGCACAAGGTTTTTGGGGAGACATTACCACAAATCCATTAGAGTGCGTTGCACGCAATACGATAGACCGTGCATTGGCAGGCAAGAGTTTCTATATTCCGGGAATCCTCAACCGGATACTTACATTCTGCAGCAGAATCATTCCCCGCTCATGGGTAGCTGCAGTGATATACTGGCGCTGGAATAATACTCAGAAAAAATGGTTGAACTCATAATTTCCGATCCGCCGATTACTAAACCTGGTGTGTTTTCTTTATTAACAACTACAGAGTACATATAAAAAATTAAGCGAAGGAAACCCGTAGGGCCTTGTGAAGCTAATATAGGCAAATCCTATTAAATACATTATATAATTATATTTTACAATGCATGAGCGAAGTAGTATGATTAACATAGACAAAAGATTAACAAGGAATGATTTGATGAAGAAAACAGCGACATTACTCTTCATGCTACTTATGATCAGCATGTTTGCACAAGTGCTTGCGGGATGTACATATCAGGTTGAGGCTATGCCTGATAATGAACCTGATGTCGAACTTGCTTTTAATACCAATATAGAACCTGATGTGGTCGAAAATGAACCTAAAACAGAAAATGAATATTATTACAGTTTTACTGATTCATTGGGTAATGCTGTAAAACTAAAGGAAAAACCACAGAAGGTGGTATCTTTGGTTGGTTCATATGCAGAAACTTGGCTTTTAGCCGGGGGAGAACTTGCTGGGGTAACGGATGATGTAATCAGCCAAAGAAATATAGAAATACCATCTGAAAGCATAATTGTTGGAACTATAAAAGATCCAAATTTGGAAGAAGTAATAGCTCTTTCTCCTGATTTTGTCTTACTTTCCCCTGATGTGGAAAGTCATGTGAAAATTTCAGAAACTCTCGAGAAATCCGATATTGCTCATGCTTTCTTCAAAGTGGAGCATTTTGAAGAATACCTGGACATGCTTGACATATGTACGGATATTACAGGGGAGAAAGAACTATATAAGAAAAATGGCCTGGAAGTAAAGAGGCAAATAGATGAGGTTTTATCCAGGATTGATGTAAAGGAAGCTCCCGAAATACTATTTATACGCGCTTTTTCCAGTGGTGCAAAAGCAAAAGATGATGATAACTTTGCCTGCAGAATACTGGATGATTTAGGTACTGTTAACATAGCGTCGAAACATGAGTCAATTTTAGAAGAATTAAGTATAGAGGAAGTAATTCAGGAAGATCCGGACTATATTTTCGTAGTAACAATGGGAGACAGCGAAAAAGCAATTCAGGCTTTGAAGGATGGAATAGAAAGGAATCCGGCATGGAGAAAATTATCAGCAGTAAAAAACGATAGATATATTGTACTTCCAAAGGAGTTATTCCACTATAAGCCTAATGCCAGATGGGGAGAAAGCTATGAATATCTTGCAAGAATCTTGTATCCTGAAAAGTTTGAATAAGAACAGTAAAAGCTATAACTTCACTGTTATAGCTTTTCTTTTAGTTCTACTGTTGGCTGCAATATTTTTAAGCATAAGTATTGGATCGGTAAAAATATCTTTCCCTGATATTGTTGCTTCTATTAAACAGGCCGATCAAGCCTCTGAAACCTACAGAATTATTAATTATGTCAGAATCCCCAGAACAATAGCTGCGGTGTTTGCAGGCTGTGCCTTGTCAGTTGCAGGTGCTATATTACAGTCGGTACTCAATAATTCCCTTGCAAGCCCCAGCATTATTGGAGTTAACTCAGGAGCAGGATTATTCTTTGTATTAATTGCGGCATTTTTTCCGGCAAGTATATACCTTTCAACTATAGCAGCTTTTGCTGGCGCAATTGTGGCTGTATTCTTAGTTTATTTCATAGCAAAAAAAACCGGTGCCTCCCGTATGGTCATAGTTTTGGCCGGTGTTGCTGTTTCCAGCTTCATAGGAGCCATAATTGATACAATTTTAACATTGAAGCCTGATACGGTGATGGCCCGGGCAGGGTTTATAATAGGCGGTTTTTCCGGCATTACTATGGACAGGGTTGCCTTCGCCGGCATAATTATTTTGATTGCATTCTTTATTGCATTAATTTTAAGCTACGATATGAATGTTCTGGCATTAGGCGATGAAAGTGCTAAGTCTCTGGGATTAAATGTCATCGGTGTCCGTTTCTCAAGTTTGATTATAGCTGCAGTTCTGGCAGGAAGCGCCATAAGCTTTGCCGGTCTTATTGGCTTTGTAGGGCTTATTGTTCCTCATGCATCAAGATTCTTGGTTGGCCATGATAACAGAATTATAATCCCTGTATCTGCACTAATTGGAAGTATATTTACTTTGCTGTGTGATTTGCTGGCAAGGGTGCTTTTTGCACCTTATGAGATACCTGTTGGTATAATTATGTCTTTCCTCGGAGGTCCGTTCTTTATTTATTTGTTAATGAAACGCAGGAGAGGACAGCTTTATGATTAAGTTAGAAAATGTATATTCGGGTTACAATAGAACAGCTATTATAAAGAATATAGATTTGACTTTTGAAGAAAAAAGCATTACTACGATTATCGGTAAAAACGGATGCGGTAAAACTACTCTATTAAGAACAGCATCCAACTTACTAAAACCTTTCCAAGGGAAAGTATATATAGGTGACAAGGATATTACAGATATGCCTAGCAAGGAACTGGCAAAGAAGATTTCATTCTTACCTCAGATAAGAAGTGTGCCAAATATAAGTGTATATAATTTGGTAATGCATGGAAGATATCCTTACTTAGGCTTTTCCCGAACACCACAGGCAGAAGATAAAAAAATTGTTGCGGATGCCATTCATAAACTGAATCTGGAGAAACTCATAAATAAGAATATTCAGCAGCTCTCCGGCGGGCAGAGGCAAAAAGTTTATCTTGCAATGGTTTTAGCACAGGATACCGATATAGTTTTCCTTGATGAGCCGACTACCTATTTGGATATAAATCATAAACTTGAAATACTGGAAATTATAAAAAAGCTGAAGCAGATGGGAAAAACTGTAGTTATGGTACTTCATGATTTAAGCAATGCTCTGTCCTATTCGGATAGAATTTGTCTGATGGAAGAAGGAGAGATAGTGATATACGATACACCACAGGCTGTATATGAGAGCAGAGAGATAGACAGGGTTTTTGATATTGTATCAGCTCAGGTGGCAGCAGGGGAAGACGGCAGTAAGCAATACATTTTCTGCTTGCAATAATAAAAAGCTTTCATTACTTGGAAACCATTCAACTCGGAAAAAACAAAAAGTAATGAATGCTTTTTACAATAAATCTGAATTCGTTAATCTAACCAACAAATGAAGCAAAAAAGGTAATAAATAATAATGAAGAAGTAAAGACAGCAAACCAGGTGCATCCGCCCAGAATAATCGGTTTAACACCTTTTGTAACCAGATCCTTAAGCTTTATTTTAATACCAACACCTGCCAAGGATAATACCAAGGTTTAAAAACTTCTTACCTACAAAAGCATTTTATCAGCAAGTAGCTCCGCCTTCAAGATGAAGCTGCGCATTAAGAATTTCCTGCTTTCTATCAAGTAAGTCATTTGATAATAACTGAGCTTCTATATTTTCAAATCCTATTCTTTCAATGGTCTGGGCAAAACGCTCACCGGTTTTTCCTTGTTCTCTATATAGAAGAATTGCTTTTTCAACTAAATCCATTACTTCTTTTTTACTGATAAAGATTTTACGGATAGGTATTCCGTGAGCTACGCGCTTGCCCCACATTCCGCCCAGGTATACTTTATAACCCTGCTGGCCGTCTTCAATAGCATCAAAGTGACATTTGCCTATACAGCGTCCGCAGTTATTGCATTCATCTTTATTTATTTCAAGGATACCGTCTACGACTTTGGCTACACCTATGGGGCATGCACCTTCTACAAAGCATTTTCTGCAACCGTTGCATAAATCTTCATCATAGTCAGGCATCATCTGACCAACTATGCCTAGATCGTTCAAGTCAGGCTTAATACAGTTATTGGGGCAGCCTCCGACACCAATCTTAAATTTATGAGGAAGTTTAACATTTGCATATCCATTAAAAAATCTTTCATGTATTTCTTCTGATACTGCAAAAGTATCGATTAATCCATATTGGCATGTAGTACCTTTACAGGAGACTACAGGGCGTACCTTTGAGCCGGTACCTCCGGTTTCAAGTCCTTCCTTTGCAATATAAGTTCTGAAATCTTCAATCTTATCGTAGGGAATTCCCTGAACTTCTATTGTTAATCTGGAAGTAAATGTAACTATGCCATTTCCGAAAAGCTCAGCTGCCTCTGCAATGCACTTGTTTTGGGCCGCAGTAATTTTGCCATTTACTGTTATAATTCGTCCTGAAAAATTATTCGTACCTTTATTTCTTAAAAAACCTAAAGCTTTAACTCTTTTTTCATCATCAGCATTTATAGTCAAATTTGCCATAATTAAAATCCTCCGTTTTATATATTAATTTCATATTCATAATTCCAGTTCATTAAAGGTGGTGCCGCCCTCGAGCACCAGAGTATTTGTATAACCAAAATGCTTTAAGCGCTTCTGTAACATGTAAGCTCTCTTTCCTTTTGTGCATACCAAGAGTAATTTTTCGTCTTTTGGAAGCTCAGGGATTTCACCATCTACCTTTGCAAGGTCAATATATAAAGCTCCATCAATACTAGGGTTAATAGATGCATCTATAACTTTATAACCCTTTGCTTTACCGTTAAGATAGGCGGCAGGTGAAACAGTTTCAAAAGCACTGGTTATTTTATTCAGCAGTATGTTAACTGTATGAGTAAATGGATGGATTGCCGTAGAGAAAGGTGGAGCATATGCTAAATCCATATTTTCAATATCGTATAATGTTGCTTCCAAGGTTATTGCTGTAGCTGCAATATCTACCATCTTATCCACGGCCCCCTTGCCCAGTGCTTGAAGGCCTAATAATCTTTTGCTTTCTTGATCGGCTGTCATCTTAACTATAAAGCTGGAAGCGCCGGGATAGTAATGTGCTTTATCATCTACTACGGTGACAATACTTACTGGCTTATAGCCTGCCTTTTCAGCAGATTCTTCTGTCAATCCGGTTTTGGCCGCATTCAGTCCAGGAAGCTTGACAATTGTAGTTCCCAGAACCCCTTGGTAACATTTTCTATTGCCGCACCCCATAATATTTTTAGCCAAAACACGTCCTGCAATATTAGCTGTTGAACCCATGGGAGACCAAACCGGTTCATTGGTCAGCCTGTTGGTTACAGTCGTGCAGTCTCCAACAGCATAAATATCTTCAATGCTTGTTTGCAAATACTCATTTACTTTTATGGTTCCGTTAGGCATCATTTCAATACCTGAGTCTTCAAGAAAATCTGTATTGGCTCTGATTCCGACACAGAGTATGACCGCATCTGCCTTAAAAGCCCGTCTGTTTGTTTTTACTTTCTCAACCTTTTGTTCACCTAGAATAGCTTCAAGCTTTGTATTGGTAAAGGTCATGATACCCTGGTCTGCCAAGTGATTTTCAACATATAAGGAAAATTCTTTATCAAATCCGGGCAGTATATTTTCAGCCATATCAATAACAGTGATCCTGACACCCTGTATAGCCAAGTTCTCTGCAATCTCCAAGCCTATGTATCCGCCCCCGACAACCACGGCACGTTTAATTTCGCCGGCTTCTACAGCATCTCGTATAGTGACCGCATCATCCGGAGTCCTCAAAAAGAATACGTTTTTTAAGTTGATGCCTTCAATTGCGGGTCTTATTGGTTCAGCTCCGGAGGCAATCACCAGTTTGTCATAGTGAAGTTTAAGCTGTTCCAGAGTCTTTAAATTCAGAGCATCTACGGTTTTCTCAGTTGGATTTACCTTTGTAACTTCAACTTCAGTCATTACTGTTACTCCGGTTAATTTGGAAAAGCTCTTCGGAGTATTCACTATCAGCTGGGTATGTTCCGAGATTACCTTGCCAACGTAATAGGGCAGGCCGCAGCCAGCATAAGAAATATCTTTGCTTTTAGTTATTATGGTTACATCATAATCATAATTCTCGCGTTTCAGCTTTGCAGCAACCTTTGTTCCGGCAGCCACACCTCCGATTATAAGAACTTTCATATACACACCTCTTTGTCTATTAATTAACAAATCTTCCTATATAAATATATCACTTGTTTTATTAATAATAAAATGATATTATCTAATAATAATTATAGGTAAAACCTATAAATTAGAATATGGGAAAAGCGGATGATATTATGACCATCAGGCATTTAAGAATATTTATAGAAGTAGCAGATTGCGGTAAAATGAGTGCAGCAGCAGAAAAACTTTTCATTTCACAGCCCACAGTAAGCCAGGCAATAAAAGAATTGGAAGAGCATTATGGAGTGCTATTGTTTGAACGCCTGAATAAAAGATTATATATTACAGAAAAAGGCAAGAAGCTTCTTTCGTATGCAAGAAAAGTTGTTAAACAATTTTATGACATGGAAGAAATGATGCTTCAGGAAACATATGTGGAGAAAATCAGAATCGGTGCAACAATTACGGTCGGCACCTGTATTTTAAGCGAGATTATAAAAAAATTCAAACAAACAAACTCTCACGTTGAAATATATTCATACGTAGGCAATACTAGGGATATTGAAGAAAGAATTCTAACGTCTGAATTGGATATTGGCATTGTAGAAGGAAGAGTTAAAAGCCCGGATTTAGTATCAATTCCTGAGCTTAATGATTTCCTGGTTCTTGTCTGCAGCATGGATCATCCTTTTGCAAAAATGAGAAGCATTAAAATTGAAGATCTGGAAAACAAAAAGTTTGCAATGCGAGAACAGGGAAGCGGAACCCGGGAGTTGTTTGAAAGATACATGCTTGAAAAAGGAATATCCATAAAAACAGCGTTTGAGGCAAATAGTACTACTGCCATTAAAAAATCTGTTATGGAGAATAATTTGCTGGCGGTCATTTCTGTTCGGTTGGTAGAAGAGGAGATCAGGGGTGGTAAAATATATCCTATTATTAACTCAGACCATAAGTGGAATAGATTTTTCAGCATCGTCTATCACAAGGATAAGATTATAACAAAAGAAATGAGGGATCTTATCGAGGTGGTAAATAATTATAAGCACATTGACATACTTGAGGGAATAAATGTTGGAATGCTAATTACATAATTGATTAATAGTTTGACACTTTTCTCCATTAAGGTTAAAATAACAATCAAACTTTCTTTACTACGCTAATGAGGAGAAGTGTTAATTGAAGCCTAAACTAAAAATAATTGTAGCCATGACATCTTTTGGAACACTTCCTATTTTTGTTAGAAATATCGGCCTTTCATCGGGGGAAATTGCCTTTTTTCGGGCTGTAATAGCGGCAGCAGTAATTGCTTTATTAAAGCTAATCAGCAAAAATAAAATTATATTCTCAAATATAAAAAAAGATCTGCTATTACTTTTTCTTTCAGGTATTGCTATGGGATTTAACTGGATATTCCTTTTCCAGGCATACAAATATACAACTGTTTCCGTTGCAACCCTGAGCTATTATTTTGCCCCTGTGATAGTAATGGCTGCAAGCCCGTTTTTATTTAAAGAAAGGCTGACGATTAAACAGATTGTTTGTTTTATCATGGCAACAATAGGTTTGATAATGGTAATAGGCGTGAGCGGCGCAGGAGAACACAGCAGCAATTATATTGGTATTATATGCGGGATTGGAGCAGCAGTACTGTATGCAGCCGTTATATTGCTTAATAAATTCATAAAAAAGATTACCGGTATTGACAGAACACTAATACAATTATTGGCAGCAGCTATTGTCCTAGCCCCATATGTACTGGTGTCGACTGGAATAAGCTTAGGAAGCTTAAACAGCAAAGGGATAATAAATCTTTTGATTATTGGAATCGTACATACTGGTATATGCTATTGTTTATACTTTTCTTCGATTAGAGATTTGAAAGGGCAGGAGGCTGCAATTCTAAGCTATATAGATCCTCTTGTGGCTGTAACTGTTTCGGTTGTTATATTGGGAGAAACAATAAGCGTTTTACAGGTAACAGGCGGTATACTGTTATTAGGTTTCACACTTTTGAACGAAACTGATTTTGAGTCTGCAAGAGTTTTTAGGCTGTTAAAACCTACAAAGACTGAAAGGTTGTGAAATAAAATGCCAAGAATGCCGGTGATTTTTGTCGGCCATGGGTCTCCGATGAATGCTATTGAAGATAATGAGTATTCTAGAACATGGAAAAGTTTGGCCAAAAGGATACAAAAACCTGGTTGTATAGTATCCATATCAGCCCATTAGTATACAAAAGGAACAAAGATAATGAACGAAAATTCGCCTGAGACAATTTATGACATGTATGGATTTCCAAAAAAGCTGTATGAGATTAAATATGATGCACCTGGTTCACCTAGGATAGCTGAAAAAGTTAATGAGTTGATATCTAAAGAAACGGAATACGATAACTCATGGGGCATTGATCATGGCACCTGGTCTGTATTGGTACATATGTATCCGGCCAGGGATATTCCGGTATTTCAAATTAGTGTTGATGCATATGCTCCACCGGAAGTGCATTATAAAATTGGCCAAGAATTAAAGAGTTTAAGAGACGAAGGGGTTCTCTTATTTGGCACAGGGAACATTGTTCACAATTTAAGGTTGGTTGATTGGCATGCTGGCAGTAAAGGTTTTGATTGGGCGTACGCATTTGATGATTACATATATAACAATATTATGAATAGGAATCATGAAAATATATTGAAATACGATAAAATATGCGATGCAGCTGGGTATGCTGTTCCTACTCCGGATCATTTTTATCCTTTGTTGTATATATTAGGCGCATCCGATGAAGAAGATAAGATTAGTGTTTTTAATAAATCCTGTGAACTTGGATCTTTGACTATGACAGGTTATTTATGGGAATAAAAATAAAAAATATAGGGGGATAAAATTGAAGTTTATATCTTGGAATATTGATTCATTAAATGCTGCCCTGTTGGGCACATCAGCGCGAGCCTCATTAAGCAGAAATGTATTAAATACGATAATAGAGCATAACCCGGATGTAATTGCTTTGCAGGAAACGAAGCTGTCCAGCAGCGGTCCTAATAAGAAACAGCTGGAAATACTAAAGGAAAAATTCAAGAATTATGAAATAGTATGGAATTGTTCGACAGAACCGGCACGTAAGGGCTATGCCGGCACCATGTTTATATATAAGAATAATTTAACTCCAGCAGTCACATATCCCCAAATAGGTGCACCAGGCACTATGGATTTTGAAGGCCGTATAATTACATTGGAATTTGATGATTATTACTTAACTCAGGTGTACACACCAAATGCAGGAGAGGGTTTAACTCGTTTGGAGGATCGCCAGATTTGGGATATTAAGTATGCAGAATACCTGGATAATCTGGATAAAAAGAAACCCGTTATAGCAGGCGGGGATTTCAATGTTGCACATAAGGAAATCGACCTGGCTCATCCGGAAAGCAACCGCCGTTCAGCCGGATTCACCGATGAGGAACGTGAGGGTTTCACCAATTTACTGGCAAAAGGGTTTACAGATACTTTCCGATATCTTCACGGCGATGTGACAGGTGTCTACACATGGTGGGCTCAACGTGCCAGAACAAGCAAGATAAATAATTCCGGCTGGAGAATAGATTATTGGTTGGTCAGCGATCGTATTGCAGATAAAGTGATTAAATCTGAGATGATTGATTCAGGTCCAAGGCAGGACCACACTCCAATTTTACTTGAAATTGATTTATAAGAACATTTTTTCATGACAAATGTATTACTATAAATAAATATGTAGTCTTTCATTTATGAATTCGATATAAGCCGGTGATTAAGTTGATTTAAGAACAGTAATGTTAATGCTGCCACTCAGATCATTACTATATGTTATTTTACTTATAATTTTTAAATTGAATAAAGATAATCCGCAGGAAGTTCCTTTCTGGATTACAGCAAAAATGTTACAAGCCGCGTCTTTTTTATTTATTACCAGGTGTCTTTCAATTCGATAATTCTGCAAAGAAATATACCCTGCAGTTATTTTTGGCTGCTTGTTACAGTATAGCGGGAACAGTATTCCTTATAAGTGCTATTATCTGTTTAGGTTATCCTGAATTTGCTTTAAACCTTGTAAGCAGATCAGTATTCAATATAATACCAGCAATCAATCTCTGTATATTTTCCATAATTTGGTTAAATATGCAGAATTGTAATTTGTTTTATATGGCAGTTTAATGGTTAAAGATAATATAAAATCATGCCTTGAGAAAAGGAGGATAATATGGCCATTGAAGTTTATTTGGTCTTTAATGGGAACTGCCGTGAGGCCGTAGAATTCTATTCAGAGGTTTTCGAAACTCCCATACAGCCAATACTAACATACGGAGAAGGCAATATACCCGGAGACTTTACGGATGAAGAAAAGAATCTGGTAATGCATACATTTCTTAACATATCAGGATCTCGAATCATGTTTTCCGATTCTTATCCAGGTGAACCTGTTAACATAGGGCAGAATGTAAGCATCACAATCCTTTCAAATGATATGGATGAAATAAAGGCCCAGTTTAACAGGTTAAAAGAGGGCGGAACAGTTGAAATGGACTTGCAGGAAACATTTTGGAGCAAATGTTATGGATCGTTAATAGATAAGTTTGGAGTCAGTTGGCAGTTCAGCCATGTAGATGAATAGACGGTAGAATGTTAGTGTAAAATTACTATGGGAAAAAATTAAGAAATAAAAGAAAAGAGTATCTCCCTGTGATATCATGTAATTTAACAAAGAACCACAAGAATCACAGAAAGGAAGATACTCTTATGGAATTCATTATACAGGAAATCACAAATAAAATCATTAGTAATTTTGAAAAGGACCTGGAAAAGCTGATTCGAGAGAGAAGAGATATA
>Ga0209537_1002077_pt1 | contig 20804 bp, 16 predicted proteins | sample BioPla4DNA1_FD_187698 | JGI IMG/M metagenome (GOLD analysis project Ga0209537, IMG submission 187698) | Biogas fermentation microbial communities from Germany - Plant 4 DNA1 (SPAdes) (version 2) | ecosystem: Engineered > Bioreactor > Anaerobic > Digestate | place: Bielefeld, North... | reverse complement strand
AATTTTACACTAACTCAAACCTTTTTACAAGTTAACAATAACCTTTATTTTCCTTCATATGCCCTTCTATAGATTTCCTCGAGCTCCTTGACCAGGGGCATCCTGGGGTTGGCTGTTGTGCATTGATCTTCAAAGGCCTGGTCAGCCAGTTTTTGCAACTTGGCTTCAAAAGCATCCCTTGAAATTCCACATTCTGCTATGCTAGTAGGGCAATCTAGCTCTTTCATTAAATCTCTTACAGCTTTTATAAGACTAGCCACCCCTTCCTCAGTAGTTGATGCTGGAAGCCCCAGATATCTTGCAATCTCAGCGTATTTCTTATCGGCTACATAGTAAGCGTATTTGGGGAAAGAAGCAAACTTAGTAGGCTTCTGGGCATTGTATTCTATGACATGGGGTAATAGGATAGCATTGGCCCTGCCATGAGGAATATTAAACTCTCCACCTAGTTTATGTGCCAAGCTGTGATTTATCCCTAGGAAAGCATTAGTAAAAGCCATACCTGCAATGCAAGAAGCATTATGCATCTTTTCCCTAGCTTCTCTATCAGATCCATTCTTGTATGCCCTAGGTAAATATTCAAATACTAACTGGATTGCCTTTATAGCCAGTGCATCAGTATAATCCGAAGCCATTACCGATACATAAGCCTCTATTGCATGGGTTAAAACATCCAGGCCAGTATCTGCAGTGGTACGTGGGGGTACTGTCATTACAAAGTCAGGATCTATAATAGCTACATCAGGGGTTAGTTCATAGTCTGCCAAGGGATACTTGGTATTGGTCTCCTTATCGGTTATTACAGTAAAGGAAGTAACCTCCGAACCAGTTCCTGATGTGGTAGGAATTGCTACCAATTTTGCCTTTTGACCAAGCCTGGGGAACTTAAAGGCACGCTTTCTAATATCCATAAACTTTAGTCTCAAGGCAGTAAAGTCGGTATCAGGGTATTCATAGAACAGCCACATGGCTTTGGCAGCATCCATGGCAGAGCCTCCGCCTAAGGCAATAATTACATCTGGCTTGAATTCATTCATAAGCCTGGTACCACGCTTAACAGTATCAATTGAAGGATCCGGCTCTACCTGGGAGAATATTTCGCTGTGAACATAATCCCTCCTCTTTCTTAGATAGTAAAGCACCCTGTCCACATATCCCAGCTCTACCATATGAGGGTCGGTTACTATAAAAGCACGGCTAATATCCGGCATCTTCTCCAAGTATTGTATGGAGCCTGGCTCAAAATATATTCTATTTGGGATCTTAAACCACTGCATATTTACTCTCCTCCTGGCCACTCTCTTTTTATTAATTAGGTTTACTGCTGATACATTGGATGTGGTTGAGTTACGTCCAAATGAACCACAGCCTAGAGTGAGAGATGGCATATTTGTATTGTATATATCTCCAATAGCCCCATGAGTTGATGGAGAATTGATTATAAGCCGTCCTGCTTTGATACGTTCCGAAAACTCTTGTATTATTTTTTCATCTTCAGAATGAATTACCGCTGAATGACCCATTCCACCGAAAGCTACCATTTCCTCTGCTCTTCTCATTCCCTCTTCATGACTATCTACCACATAGAGGGCAAGAACCGGACTTAACTTTTCCCTGGATAGGGGATATTCAGGGCCTACTCCTTCAAGGGGTGCAACCAATATCTTGGTATCCTCGGGCACATCAACCCCTGCCATCTTGGCTATTTTGTAAGCTGCTTGACCTACTACTGCCGGATTTACAGCACCCTTTTCTATATTGATCACAGTGGCTTCTACTTTCTTTAGCTCTTCTCCATAAAGAAAATAGCAGCCATTTTCCTTCATATATTCTATAGCTTCATCAGCAATCTCTCTATCCAAGATAACTGCCTGCTCTGAAGCGCATATCATTCCGTTATCAAAGCTCTTGGAAAGAATCAAATCAGTTACAGCCCTTTTGATATCAGCAGTCCTCTCAATATAACAGGGTACATTGCCCGGTCCAACTCCAAGGGCAGGTTTTCCGCAGCTATAGGCAGATTTCACCATTCCTGCTCCACCAGTTGCTAGTATTAGTGATACGTCAGGATGAGCCATCAAGGTCTGGGTCGCCTCCAGGGCAGGTTGCTCTATCCACTGAATGCAGTGCTTGGGAGCTCCTTCCGCTATTGCTGCCTCCAACATTACTCTAGCCGCCTCACTGCTGCATTTTTGTGCTGATGGATGAAAGGCAAAAATTATAGGGTTTCTGGTCTTCATAGAAATTAGGGCCTTAAACATTGTAGTAGAGGTAGGATTGGTTACCGGAGTAACCCCTGCTATTACGCCTACTGGCTCTGCCACTTCCACATAATCTTCTAATTCATTCTCTTCTATAACGCCTACTGTCTTTTCATATTTTATACTATGATAGACATATTCAGTTGCAAAAAGGTTTTTTATGACCTTGTCCTCATAAACTCCTCTTTTTGTCTCTTCTACTGCCATTTTGGCTAGCTCCATATGTTTTTCCAGACCAGCCAAAGTCATGGCTTTAACTATGCGGTCCACCTGTTCTTGGGACATGGTCATAAACTCCGCTAAGGCTTCTTGAGCCTTTTCTACCAAAGAATCAATGTTGGCTTTTATTTCTTCCATATTTTTTTCTTTGATATTCTTCGTTTTATCAACCTCTCTTTTCATACCTTTCTATCCTTTCTTTAAAATTTAAAAATTTATATTATCAGGCTTCCTTGGGAATGCCTGACATTCTCATATATCATGTAAAATTGCTTATTTGCTGCCTATTACAGCCATCATTAGATAATTGTTAATTTTTTAACTATATAGGTTAAAAAAATATTTTCCGGGAAATTGTTTTGCATAAAACCACGGAAATCTATTTGGTTTCACCATTTTTCTCCAATTAAGTGGTTCTTTTATCTTAAATTACTAAAAATTAACCCAATATAATTATATGGCATTGTTAAATATTTGTCAATGGTTTTTGTGAAAAAAAGCATAAAAAAACTACCTCATTACACAAGAGGTAGTTTCATTGATCAAATCCAAATACTCATTAATATTTAAAAATAAATATATATGGCTAAATCCAGAATTTATCTTTTGGTGCCTCTAAAGAAATTTTCTTACCAATACCTTTTAATTCAGAAATTTCATATATTTTCTCAGCAAAATATATATCGTGCATAGATAGACCAATATTATAGACTATTATTCGTTCCGCATCACTGGTCCTACCCTCTGCTGAGCCTGCTATTACATCTGAAACTTCAGCAAATCTCTTAAACTGGCTAAAGTATTTAAATCCTTTTACATGATCAGTATCATCAGCAAATACCTTATCAAAAAACAAATCACAATTCATAAAGCCCCTAGTATGGATAGGAACGACTAGACAGCCTTCATCAAAGCAGCTATCATCACAAATATCCTGATCAAAATAAGTAACAGAGGATATAATGACATCACTTCCCTGTACAGTATCACTATATGAATCACATAACACAAACTCAATATTATCTGAACCAGGCAGATTCTCCGCATATTCTTGAAACAATATGTGCTGATCTTTATACTTTTTTAGCTTGAGTTGAAATTTCCTATCTGGGAATAATGAAAGCAAAACCTTTAGCGTTGCCCTGGCTTGATTGCCTAAGCCAATCATTCCAATCTTACTAAAATTCTTTTTAGCAAAAAGCTTAATAGAGTGTGCCGCTACTGCACCTGTACGCATAGTGGTTATATAATTACCATCCATTATGGCTTTAATGTTCCCAGTATTATAATCATACAGCATAATTTGACTGTCTAGTGAAGGGCTCCTGGATGGATATCGGGTAACAATCTTTACTCCGCCTATGTTGCATTGTGGAACTAAAGACGGCATAACATTATAAAATACTTCTTCTGTAGGCTTCATACTGATTTTTGCAGGTAAAATCACACTATTTTTAGTCTCCAGCATATAGGATACCCAATTGTAACACTGAATGGGTTCAATATCTAAACTCATAATATCTAGATGGGTTAGAATCTTCATAGATATATCTCCCCCTACGTATTTATATAAATTATACTAAAATCTCTTTTAATGCATTAACTAGTTTTTGATTTTCCTCAGGACGCTTAACCGCTACTCTTATATACTCCCCATTAAAGCCTTTTTTAGAGGACAAATCTTTTATTAATATATTATATTTATCCAACAAAACCTTGGTCAGATCTTTAGCACTATAGGGGCTTAATACTTCACACATAATGTAGTTAGCTTGCGACGGAATTACACGTAATTTTTTGATACTTGATAAGCTATCAAAGTAATCCCTTCTTACCTCTTTAAACTTGTCCATGGCATTTATATAATCATTTTTATATTTTTCAAATATCTGCAAATAAAACTCTGCAAAAGAATTTATATTCCAAATAGCAACATCCTTCTTTATAAAATTAATTAAGTTCTTATCATCGGAAGCCAGAACACCCAATCTTAGTCCAGGAACTCCAAAGGATTTAGAAATACTTTTAACAACAATTAGATTGGGATAACTTTGTAATATACTTTCCTCAAGGAGTGTGCCAGACTCTTCTATATCTACAAAATCAACGAAAGACTCATCTACAATAAAGTAAATACCCTTCCTTTGTGCCCATTTTGCAATTTTTAGTACATCTGATTTCTTAATATAATTACCGGAAGGATTATCAGGATTTATTAATACAAGAATAGAGATATCCTGGTTTTCGTAGAAATCTATTAGATCTGTTGCTGTATAGGAATAATCATCATTGCCTGGATTATATACAACAATATCTTCGGGATTTTTTCTGTTGGGATATTCATCAAAAGTAGGTCGTACTATTCCTATTTTACCCGGTAATTTTTCCATTAAGGATTTAATTAACTCAGCTGCTCCATTTCCTACTACTACTTGATCTTCATAAATCCCAAAATATTTAGCGGCTAATAAGCAATTCACATCCATTCCTGACGGATATTCCCTAATTAATCTCTCGAAATTTGACTTTATTTCGTCTAATAATCTCTGATTTGGATAAAAAGGATTAACTAAATAACAAAAGTCTATTAAACTTGGATATCTCCAATATCCTCCATATCTTTTTTGGATTTTTCTAAGCTTGTCTTCAGCAGATGTGGTAAAGATAGATTCTGCAATATCTAGGTCCTGCTTATCATCAATTTCATACCAGGATTCTCCATCTAATACTTTAGCCTTAATTCCAGGTTTATCTAATAGGGTTATGACCTTTAACACCTGCTCATAATATTCATTATGCCCCAGTGCTTTACAATAAGCCTCTAGAAAAGGTACATAATGAGTATTTGAAAATTCCTTGCTGAATTTATAGATATTAACAGTCTTGTAGTAATTCTTAATATCTTCAAATCTAAAATGACTTTTATCAAGAAAATCCTTAATATTGCACTCATCATCCAAAGTAACAACAGTTCCGTCCATCCAACTTTCATACTTAGCTACCAAAGCAAGATTGGGATATGGATCATCCACAATTTTCCTTAACACAGCGTCTTCAAAGATTAAATCTGATTCAAGTAAAAGTGTATCTTCTCTTAGCAGATATTCTCTTGCTAAATAAAGAGAATAAATATTATTGGTTTTATAGTATATGTCATTATTTACATACTCTATTGGTGTATTTATTTTTAATGTTGAAATAAAATCAACCAACTTTTCTCCTCTATAGCCAATTACTATTACTATCCTTGATAAATCAAGTTCATCTAGTTGACTGAGCATTCTCTCAATCATAGTCACACCATTTACTCTAACCATGCATTTTGTATTATCCTCAGTCAAATCTTTTAAGCGTTTTCCCATCCCTGCTGCTAGAATTATGGCTTGCATAACATGTCCTCCTATTTTATATTAAATTCCAACTCCACAAACTTGTGCTTTGGGATCCTCTCATGTTCTGGAGGTAGTTTCATATAGTCACCGTATATGATCCTCAAATAAGCATCCCAGTCTTTTATTGCTCTAAAGGTATAGCCTTCAAATTCAATATCGCAATAATCAAAAAACATCTCAATAGGCATAAGCATCGAATCCTTGAGTCGAGTTGGCCTTAACAAATATCTATCAGCATATGTATACCGATTCTTCTCCTTATTATTTTTGGTCCTTATATATGTTTCAATTCTATTTAGCCTATTAATACTTAAACATTTTCTAAGTAATGGGGTAATTATTTTTTTGACTATTCGTTTAACTTTATTTTGCGTATTGCTTATCCATTCTTGGTGGTAAGAATGTTTTATAATCTTTATAATAGCCAAGAAAAGATTATCTAGCCTTCTAATTATTTTGTTTGACGATACTCTGTCAATAGGAAATATATCAATATACACCCCATGTTTCATATCAAAATGCTGAGTGCTCAACTCCTTCAATATAGTCGAAGTGTCGCGAATTTTTCCAAATCCATTCAGGTGATTTTTATCAGTTTCGTGCGTTTGAATGAACAAATGCTCTGGCAATAATCTTTGTCCCTCTGCGACAAATCTATCATAATCCTCACGCAGCATTGAAACATCGATATCATCATCCCAAGGAATAAATCCCCCATGCCTTACCGCTCCAAGTAGAGTGCCTGAGGATAAAGTATAATTTACACCAAGTTCTTCGCATACCCTATGGAATTCAATTAATATGTTTAACTGAGTTTTTCTCATTTTTTCCAACTTTTCTGGGGATACTGTCATTTTAAACACCTCTGCCTTCTACAGTTAGTCCATATAATGCAAGTCCTTTAATGTGTATTATCCCTCTTTAGCATTTTCCTAAATAATCCAATAATTGAATTGATCTCATCCACTTTCATAAAATAAATAGCTATAAAATATATCAATACTGCTAGAGCTATAGAACAAAGTAGTGAAACATTGGATGAAAGATATTTTTGGATTTCATTAAATGCAATTTTTGATATTATTCCCATGATTAATGAAGCAGCTACAATTTTAGCACATGTTTTGAATGTATGCCTTATACCTAACGCTCCTATCTTCTTTCTCAAGTTAAAGGCCAATAATATAGTACAGAATATGGCTGCCATGCTTGTCCCTAAGGCTAAGCCTGCTATTCCTATATATCTAGATAGAACTATGCTTACAATAACATTCACAGCTACTGAAATTGTAGCATTAATCATGGGTGTTCTAGTGTCTTTAAGGGAATAAAAAGTCTTTGATAGGATATTCCTTAATCCAAAAGCTAAAGTACCAAAAGAATAACACAGAAGTGCTGCTGATGTCATCTGTGTCGCTTGAGAGTCAAAAGCACCACGCCCAAAAAGAAGCTTAACTATGGGTTCTGCAAATATGGCAGTACCAAATGATGCAGGTATTAACAATAAACTAATCATATTTATAGCTTCATGTACAGATTTTTTCAATCCATCTATATTATTTTCTGCAGCTTTTCTCGATATTAACGGATATATTATGGTTGATATAGTATTAACAAATATTGCAAATACAGAACCATTAAGCCTAGATGCATAGTTAAGAGCAGATATTCCTCCAACAGAAATACTGGAAGCAAGAGTACGATCTATAAGAACGTTAATTTGATCTACAGATTGACCTAAAATAACAGGCAGCACCATAATTATCATCTGTCTTAGGTTATCATCTCTTATATCAAGGGTAGGTCTGTATTTCAAGCCTTTTTTCAGGGCATAAGGAAATACAATAATAAGTTGAGATGCTGTAGCTATGAGTGCCCCTATTGGTAATGTCATAATTCCAATCTTACTACTTAATAGAATAGATGCAATGATGATTATATTAAATAAAAATACCGGCAATTCTGGTATTATAAAATTATCTTGTAATCTAATAAATCCACTATAGACGTACAATAGCCCACTAAAATATATACCTAAAATGGCGTATCTAGTAAACTTAATAGCTAAATTTAGAGTGTCTCCTGTAAAGCCTGATGCAAATAACTTTACAAGAGGCTCCGTAAACAAATAACCAAATATAATAATTATAGTGCAAGCTATTATTAACACATTTATAAGATTATTAGTATATTTATTAGCCTCATCTTGGCCATAATCCTGCCTTACTTGACTATATATGGGCACATATCCCGTATATAGGCTTGCCCCTACAAAAGAGAAAATTACGTTTGGAATAGTAAGCGATACTAAATATGCATCACTAATATTTGATGCACCATAATAAAACGATAAAATCATTTCTCTCGCAAAACCGAGTACTTTTGAAAATATGGTTATTATCATTAGTATAAAAGCTGTTTTTCCCATGTTATTCCTTTCATCTCACATTCTATGAATGTACTAAAGTTGAGTTATATTATATCTTTTTGCGATAGTATGCTTGTATCGGTATTGCTGGCTGTATTATCGCTATTATACTGCTGAAAATATATAGTAATACCTAAGTAGAAGATAAAGGCGAAAGTAGCCAAATTAGACCGATAAAGCATTATTGATTCAAACATATTGTTAGCTATTAACAATATAAGCATCCCTAAAAGATTTACAATATAATTGTATAAAGACTTATGGCAATAGACTGCCTTGATCTTCTTCAAACAATCAACTATAGCTGAGAAAATAACTAATATTAGTGATATAAATGCTGGTATTCCATAAGACACAAGGGTCTCCATAAATATGTTATGCATTCCAGCCTTCATGCCTGGTGGAATCCTACCACCTTCTAAATTTTCCAGAAGACTTTCATATAAACGGGCTTTACCAACACCAAAGATGGGATGCTTCTTTACGGTTTTTAAACCAAGCTCCCATATCAAGATTCTGCCATTGCTGCTTCTTACAATATCCACCTCGCTTGAAATAGCCTGTCTACTTGAATCTAATGCTATTTCTTCCCTTTCCTCGTTAAGAAAGGAAGGTATTTTCCTCATTACTTGACCACTAACATTTACTACTCCATAAACTAGCATGATGGAAATTAGAGAAACAACAAAGCTTTTTGAAAACTTAACAAAGACATTTCCATCTTTCCTAAATAGATACATTAGTTTGAAGAATATAATAGTAAAAATACTACATAGCAATGCAAGAAGTGCTCCTCTTGAGTCACTTAGTGCAATACTTACAAGGTTTATTAAAATACTAAGCAAATACGGAACCATAAGTTTAATCCTGTTTGGAATTAAACTTAGGTTCACAAAACAGCACAAAATAGCTATAGCACAGTAAGCTCCAACTGAGTTTGGATTAGCAAATATTCCAACCAATCTATTGTCATGGATTGTTGCTATACCATAATAGTATATATCACCCTCAGGATTAATACTGTTTAGATATACAGTATAAGTGCCGCTTATACCTTTTAAGAATAAATAAATGGATACAATAGATGCTATAGTAACCCCTGTAATTAAGATTACATTTACAATGTATACTTTAGATTTTATCTCATCTTTTGATCCTTTCATATTTATGTATCCAATAGCTATAAACTGTATTGTTGCTACTATTAAAATTTTTACATTTTCAATAAATCCATTATTATAGTTTGCAATAGTTGATAAACCTACAAAAAATAGGAAAACCCATATAAGTATAAAATACTTTTTGTTTATTATTTTCCTCTCTATAAAAATATCATAGGCAATAATACAAGCCCCATATATTATGAGGAAATAAAATAATGGGCTAACATATTGGCCAATAAAAGGGCTTATTTTTAAAATCACAAGTAATGCCCATAATATTGTAAAATAAGTAGAAGTTCCTATTATTTTAGCTAGTATATTCTTTATCTTCATGCCAAATACTCTCCAAGTCCTTAGTGTCTATAATTTTTTTAATTTTCACTCCAATAATATGTCATCCTATTCTATCATACTTCCCTTTTTCTCTAAAATAAATCTTATTAATTCCCTGACTATATTTCAAAAGATGATTTTTCAGGAAGAACATAATTAAAAGCTTCTTTTAATAAATCCCTTTCTTTTTCAAAGTTCATAGATGAATCTACATCACTATCATTAAGACAAATCATTTTATATTTTTGTCTTTTAATCACATCAAAAATTTCTTCGTTATTGCTTGAAAGGCTATAAGATACACCTATATCTGCATTACGGGGGGCAAAATTCCCCTTTACTAATTGCCAGTACCTTATAAGCCATTGATTAACATCTCTTCTATCCCTGAATTTATGAGTGCATGTATCATTTAAGACCTCATATTCCTTTTCCCATACTTCTTCAAATGTTGATTTTAAATAGGAATTAGGTAAATGGGGATCAAAAAACCCTGTGAATACTCCATATGGCATATTTAAAAACGTACTAAGTAGTTGCTTTTTATAGCGCAAGTTAAACCACTTAAAAAAATTCTGTTTTATTACCGTATTCTTGTCATATGTTGTATTAATTATTGCCATATTATTAGAAACAATGCCGCCGATAGAATTCCTATCTTTACTAAGATATGGTCTTATTACTGCTGAATCACATGGCAATCCTTGTCTAAAAAAATCCTTCTGGTCCATGCTTCTTATAATAAATGTATCATCGTTAAAATAAACAAATCTATCAGATAATCCCCTGATCCTGTGTAGATTTAACTCTATTGTATGGGAATTGAATGTGGGTAAATATTTTTCTGGTATATAATCTTCATGATAAACAATATTGAGTTTAGGGTTGTTGGTATCCAACCATGGAGGTAAATGTCCCCAGGTAATAAAATGAATTTTGTTAACCCAAGGTGTAAATCTTTCTACACCCCTAAACCAATACTGCAAATTGTCCCAATCTCTATAACGTATTTCTCGGTTATCCCCATCATTCTTATGGGCATATTTGTTTCTAATTTCTTGCCATTCTGGATCGTTTCCATCCACCCAAGGTATCACAAAATCTATTTTATACTCCACTGCATCTCCTCCGCCTATTTCACTTACTTGCACATTATTTTTTCCTTGTTTAAGAATTTCCCTTTCATAGGCTGATTCAAAATTCAACCCTTTTAAGAGTTATATATATTTTGTATATGGCGTATTACAATCAACTATAGTCGCATTGTGTATATTCTGACGTTTTTCGGGTGGTGGTAGTTGCATATAGTTGCCGTAAATTCTTGTCATATAGCTATCATAGTGTTTAGGAACTTTTATTTCAATGTCTTCAAACTCCAGACTAACACCTTCGCCAAACAAAAAACTAGGTACAATTTCCCTCCAGCCATAGGCGCCAAAGTAATTTACTACATATTTAGAGCTATCATAGTTTCTCTTACTGCTTATGACCTCTATTTTTTTATTTATTTTATATTTCGACATCCTAGACAACAGTTTTTTAACATACTTTCCTATAAAATTACCCAGCCTATATTCAGGAATCATTTTAAAACACAAAATATAGTGATAAAATTTTATTATCTTGGCATTAATCATGCCTATAAACTTGCTATTGCCGATACCATCTAGTGGAAATATGTCAATAAAAATTCCATGATTTAAATTGAGGTTTTTCAAAGATTCCTCAATAAATGTCGTGTTTGAATTCCTCAATTTTGCATAGCTAAAAAAGTAGTCTTTATCACTTTTATAGGTCTGCAAAAAAAAATCTGAATCCAACTCTTCTTTTGCTATTTCAAGAAACCGATTATAGTCTGTTCTGGGCATTCCTATATCAATATCATCATCCCATGGTATAAATCCCTTATGTCTTACTGCGCCAATCAAGGTGCCCCCACATATACTATAATTCAAACCAAGTTTGCTACACACTTTATCAAATTCTAGTAATATTTTCAACTCTATCTCTTGTAATCGTTTTAGGTCATCACCTTTTATGTCTAATACCAACCTATTGTACCTCCCTTATTACAAAAAGCAAAACTTCCATCCCAGTTCTCTTACAGTTTTAAGTTAGATTCTTTTTACTGTTTTTTATAAATTTCCCAACAATTATTCTGCAGACTAAAATCTTCACTGCTTGTCCTTATTCTTCATGTTTTTAAATAAATTAATAATTGTATTAACTTCGTCTATCTTCATTATGAATACCAATACAAAGTATACCAATACTCCCAAACCTATAGAACAAACTAATGAGATATTCATGGACAAATATTCTTGTAATTGATTAAATGTTATCATAGTAATTATACCCATGACAGCTGCAGCAAAAATAATCTTTATCAATGATCTTAGCATTTTCCTAAGGCCTAAAGCCCCTATTTTCTTTCTCAAGCTAAAAATCAGCAATATTACACAAATTATAGCTGATATACTTGTACCTAAAGCTAATCCACCTATTCCAATATACCTGGATAATACAATGCTTAAGACTATATTTAATAACACTGAAATAGTAGCATTTATCATAGGGGTTCTGGTATCTTTAATAGAATAAAAAGCTTTAGATAAAATATTTCTCAATCCAAAGGCATATGTGCCAAACGAATAACAGAGAAATGCTGCCGAGGTCATTTCTATAGCCTGAGAATCAAAGGCACCTCTTCCAAACAGCATTATAACTATAGGCTTTGCATATAGGGCAGTGCCTAATGATGCAGGAATTAAAAGCAGGCTTATCATATTAATGGATTCACGCACAGAATCCTTTAATCCATCTATATCATTTTCAGCAGCTTTTTTTGATATTATAGGATAAATTACTGTTGATATTGAATTAACAAATATTGCAAAGATGGATCCATTTAGCCTGGATGCATAATTTAGTGCAGATATTCCACCTACCGCAATGTTAGAGGCCAATGTCCGATCTATTAATACATTTATTTGATCTACTGATCCCCCTACGATAACTGGCAATGCCATTATCATCATTTTTTTTATATTTTCATCCCTTATATCCAACATTGGCCTGTATCTCAAGCCATTCTTTCGCGCTGAAGGATAAAGGACTATAAACTGAGATGCCAAAGCTATTAGGGCTCCTATGGGAAGCGTAATCATCCCAAGCTGAACACTCAATAAAATAGATGATATAATAATTGCATTGTGAAAAAACACTGGTAGCTCAGGAACTACATAATTACCTTGTAATCTAATAAAACCACCATAGATATAGACTAAAGCAGTAAAATATATACCCCAGATAGTAAACTTAGTAAATCTTACAGCTAATTCTAATGTGTCTCCCGTAAAACCTGATGCAAACAACTTTACCAGAAGCTCTGTAAAGGTAAAACCAAATATAGCTATAATTGTACAAATTATCAGAACAGCATTTGTGAGGTTATTTGTAAACCTATCAGCCTTCTTCTTACCATGATCCTGTTTTATTTGGCTATATATGGGTACATATCCCGTATATAAGCTTGTTCCTACGAGAGAAAAGATTACATTTGGTATCGTAAGGGATATTAGGTAAGCATCGCTAATATTAGATGCTCCATAAAAGTAAGATAGTATTAGTTCCCGAACAAAACCAACAATCTTTGAAATTATTGCTAGTATCATTAATAAAACAGCTGTTTTTCCCACTTTCTTTCATCCGCCTATCCTGTATAGTATATAGGTATTATTTCCCAATCCTTATGGGTTTTATAAGTCTGTAGATGATATTGTCAGTTTCTGTTGTATTTTCCTGAATAAAGTACATAGTATATCCCAAATATAACATAAATGCAAAGCTTGATAAATCAACACTGTATAACATCCCAGACTCAAACATATTTCTGCAAACGCTAAATATTAGCATTGATAAAATAACGATTTTAAGAAAGTATTCTTTTTTAGTACTAGATTCATCTTTTAGCAATTGAATAAAAAATTCTAGTATAACTTTTGCAATGAAAATTATTAAAACCAGTACAGTAGGAAAGCCATAGGCTACTAAAGTTTCTAGAAAAATATTGTGCAACCCTCCACCACCAAGGGGTTTATAAATTGGCCTATCACCCCAGTTGTGATGCACTATTTGATTAAGTTGGGCTTTCCCAACACCAAATATAGGTTCTAATTTTGCCGTAGTAAGCCCCATTTTCCATAAAATTATTCTACCACTACTTTGTTCTACCATGTCCGAACTTTCCTGGTTTTTCAGCCTAGTTTCACTAAGGCTTATTTCTTTTGGCGCATCCACCTGAATATTTCCCTTGCTATAACTTGCGACAAAGGTAGGCACCTTTCTTAAATGACCATCAATTACAGGAGTTAAGGTAATTGCTGTTATGATACAAATACTTGAAACAACTACCGGAATCAGTGTTTTAACCACTTTATTTTTCTTTGAATTTAATGATTTCCTTATCATCATAAATACTATAAAGAATATACATATATTAAGTGCTAATAAGGCTGCTCTAGAATTACTCAATATCACGCAAGCCAAAATAATTATTATGCTTAAACCATATAATATTTTATAAAGCAGCTTTTTCGTGAATACTACTAGATTAATGGCAGCACAAAGCATAGAAACAGCACCAAATGCGCCTATGGAATTTGGGTTCAAAAAGATCCCTACTAATCTATTTCCATAAGCCATACCATAATAATATAAGAACTCTTTTTCTTCCATTCCATCAAATATTGTCATTGTATAAGTGGTGTTAATGCCTCTAACAAATAAATAAAGCGAAATCAAAGATGCAATGGTAACGCCAATGATAATAACATCATTAACTATCTTAATATCCCGCAACACATGCTTTTTAGACCTTTTTAGATCTATTCGTGCAATGGCTATTAATTGGATTGCGGTGACTACCAGTGTTTTCATATTTGAAATAAAACCATTTTTGTAGTTTACAACAGTAGATATTCCCATTAATGTTATAAACAATAATATAATTCCAATATACTTATTATTAAACCCATTTTTATCTGTAAAAAAATCATATAAAATAATAGCAATTCCATATATAATTAAAAAAATGAATAATGGACTAGTTTGCTCCCTTATAGGAGGATTAATTTTTAGTATTACTAAAATTGCCCATAATATTTTAAAATATATTGTATTCTTCAATAGATTGTCTGCTACTGTATTAAGTCTTATATTTTTCATGTTCCACCTCTTTATCTATTAAAAAATTCTCTAACTGTCAAAATAAATTACTATCCATTGTAATAGGGTTTTACCCTGCATATATAGAATCTTTCTAACTCCTTAGCAATTTGTTTTATATCGTAGCCAGCCTTAATTATCTGACTTGATGTATCCACTCGTTTATATCCTTCTTGATATTTTATTATGGTTTTACTCCATCCCTCTGCTCCTAACTCTAGAGGCAGGTATTCTATCAAATTAGTAACCTTGGTTTCTTGTGGCACTGTGTTTGAACAAATGGTTTTTAATCCAGCAGCTTGGGCTTCAATAGCTACAATCCCCAGTCCCTCATAATGTGATGGAAGAACAAAAACATCCATCGCCTGCATTAATTCTGCTACATCAGACCTACTCCCAAGAAATATAACGGATTTTTCTAATCCAAGATTTTGAGCTTTTTCCTTCAAAGCCCTTTCCAGTTCCCCTTCACCAACTATAAGAAGCACACTATTAGGATTCTGTCTATAAATCTCTTGAAACACTTCAAGTAAAAATTCTTGATTTTTCACGTGTACAAGTCGTCCAACATGCCCTATAACAAACTTATCTTGGATTCCAAGCAGGTTGCGATATTTATCCCGAACCTTATGATTAAATGCAAAATTATGAACCCCAATACCATTTCTTATTATTTTTAATCTATCTGACTCAAGTACCTTCCTAGTAAACATCCACTCAGCCACTGATCTAGAACATGCAAAAAAATCCGTAGCAGTTCTACTTATTAATTTTTTGCATATATCTTGAACTATCCTTTTTATAGTTGAAACACCCTTGTTATTTTCAGCATTTCTTATACCATGGGCATGTATAATTCTTACCTTAACTCCAGCAAGTTTGCCTATCAACAATTCTAATGCTCTATAGGGATCATCAGTGTCAATATGCAATACATTATAAGGATTCTCTTTTAGAAACCTATATAATTCTAAAGCCCTATTAAACACTCTCAAAAACTTTATTTTTGTTTTTTCAATTGGAATATAATGCACCTTGCCGCCTAAATCAGTTATTCTTCTTACATTTCTATTATCATCACTACTATAAACAAGAAAATCAAATCTTATTTTTTCTCTATCTAAATGCTCATATATATTTAATATTGATTCAGTTGCTCCGTCGCTTCCAATACTTTTTTTTAAATGCAAAACATTAATTGTCATATCATCCATAATAAAGCCTCTTTACTTCTAATATTCAAATATAGAAATAATTAACTTATATCTCCCCTACTTAAATATAGCACATGAAATGGTACCATTCCATGTGCTATTTAAAAATTTACTATCTTATAAATTCAAATATATATGGTCCAACTAACTATCTGTACAATAATATATTCCTTTATATTTTTTATAACTATTGTTCAAATCTACAAATACTGCCTCATGTTTTGGTATCCTATCATCCTCAGGAGGCAATTGCATATAATCCCCAAAAGCCATTCTTAAATATTTATCATAGCCAACAGGAACCGGCATTAGATGCCCTTCAAATTCCTTATATACTGCTCTTTCAAAGATTTCCTTTGGATATAGGTTTTTTACATATTTAAAGTTGACACATAATTCCGTCATGTATTTTGTATTTTCATCAACAGGATATTTTGTCATTTGCTTTTCAGCAAACCGCCATAGCTTGTACCTTATTTTAGGACCTCTAAATATCAAAAGTAAAATGCGCCCTATGATTTCAGCCACTTTACCTTTATTTTTTGGTGCCCATTGTCTGTTAAATAGACAAAAGACAAGGGCCCACATTATCTGTATTTTTCTCTTTATTTTTGAATTAGGAGCTCCATCCAAAGGGATAATCTCAAGTTTTACCCCATGGTTAATATCATATTGAGCTAAATTACTTTTGATAAAAGTAGTATTGTTGTCAGCAATTTGGGTCAGCATGGTTTCATAAGATTTATCCTTATTTGTACGACAGTATTCATATCTCTCAGTATCGGCATATTTATTCCACAAATCTCCAAGTTTTTCATAGTCTTCCCGTGGCATAAATACATCAATATCATCATCCCATGGGATAAAGCCTTTATGACGTATTGCACCAATACATGCTCCACCGCATAAAAAGAATCGCAGATTATGCTTTTCACAAAAATCTTTAAAATATAAAAGAATCTCTAAACATTTTAGCTGTAAATCACGAAGCTTCACATTGTTATCTATTTGTCCCACAGTTATATCATCAGACATCCTATCACCTATTTTTCTTTGACTCCATAGTATATACCTTTAAACTTTTTATAACTTTCCTTAACATTAATATACACGGTATCATGTCTAGGGACACGTTGCTCTTGAGGAGGTAATTTCATATAATCCCCAAAAGCCATTTTTAGATATTCATCATATCCTATAGGCACAGGCATCTTATAGCCCTCAAATTCTTTGTATATAGCCTTCTCAAATATACACTTAGGATATTTGTTTTTCATATAACGAAATCCCGTAACCAATTCCGTTATATAGTTACAATCTTCAATTTTATATTTTGTCATCTGTTTTTCAGAATAGCTCCATATCCAGTACCTTAATTTTTGAGAACGGACTATTGATAAAATTATTTTCGACATTATCCTGATAAACTTGCCTTGATTGTTAGGTAATCTTTGTGCGTTAAACAAAGAAAATAACATAGCAAAAAATATTTGCTTTATCCGTTTCATTTTATTATCTGGACAACCATCTAGAGGTAATATTTCAAGAGCTATTCCATGATTTATATCTAGATTTTTACTATGTTTATTGATAAAAGTTGTGTTATTATCCCTTATAGATGCTCCTAAATGACGATAATTAGTTTCTTTATTAGATCTACAAAATGAATACCTATCAGTATCAGCGTATTTATTCCATAGATCTCCTAATTTTTCATAGTCTTCCCGTGGCATAAAGACATCTATATCATCATCCCATGGAATAAATCCTTTATGACGTATTGCACCAATACAACATCCACCACACAAATAAAAGGTTAAATTGTATTTTTCACAGAAATCTCTGAAGTATACCAATATTTCCAATGCTTTTGATTGTAACATCTTTATTTGCTCATCTGAAGCATTTCTTAAATCAAAAATTTCGCACATATCAAACACTTCCTTTAAAGCAGGTACAAACACTGTTTATATTATTGCACAATCAAGAATTAAAATCCATTACTTAATTTGCGACAGTATTTCAATAGTCCTAGATATTCCATCCTTTATATCGTATTTAGATTCCCATCCTAGCTTCTGCAGTTTTGTTGAATCTAATACTGCCTTAGTTGCTTTAGAATATCCAGCTTTTTCCGTCTCATCTGGTAATTCAAAAACTACATCTTTACCTACAAATTCTGCTATAATCTTTGCCAATTCCTTCAAAGTTATATCAGAAGCCTGGTCAGATATATTATATGCTTGTCCACACTCTCCCTTTAGAAGTATCGTTAGGACACCAGAAACAGCATCTGCAACATAAGAATAGGAATAGAATTGAGTTCCTTCACTCTTTAAAACTACATCTTTTTTTTCTACTCCCCTTTTGATAAACTGGGAAATAGCTTTTGTATCTGTTTTAAGCATAGTTGGTCCGTAGGTACGCGAAAGCCTGGCAATAACCACATCTAGTCCATACTGCTTTATAAACGCTTGACAAAGAGCTTCTCCTGCTCTTTTACTCTCAGGATATCCGGCACGGAGTGTATTACAATCTATATAACCGCAATAAGATTCATCAAATTTCTCCACGTCACCTCTATTTTCTCCATAAACCTCCACACTAGATGTAAAAAGAAATCTTTCCGTCTTATGTTTCACTGCATAATTTAGCAAGTTATATGTTCCCATAATATTAGTCGTCATTGTTCCTACTGGGTCCGTAGCATATGCTACTGGATGGGTATTGCTAGCTGCATGAATTATAAAGTCAATATTTCCAATATCGGATAAAGGCTCATTAATATCATGTGAAATAAATGAAAAAAGATCCGAATCCCAATATGGACTGAATCTTGCTTGGGCTTTAGCTATATCTCTCCCTAATGCAATAACAGTACAATTATCATTAAAATGCTCATTACGATACATTATAACATCGATAAGAAAACTACCAATCATGCCACTAGCACCAGATATTAATATTCTTTTATTTTTTAACCTATTCCATGGTATATTGATATTAGCTATAGTCTGTATATCATCTTTATATATCTTATTGTTCTGTATCATCATTTTAACCACGTATCCTTTTCTAATTTGAGATAAGCTTTAAATATTTCCAAATCATCCTTGGTTGTAAGCTTAATATTTTTTTCTGAACCAGCCGCAAAGTAAAGAGTTTCACCTAAGTCAACCATCATTGTGTTAGTGTAAGAGGAACCATGAATACCAATTCCTTTGGCAAAGGCTTCTCTATATGCCCACAATAATTTTCCATATTTATATGCTTGAGGTGTGGACACTCTTCTCAATGTTTCTCTCGGGATATATTCACAGGTTGAAATCTCATCCTTTATCCTAAAAATTTGCTCATTATATGGAAGTGATGATACTGCATTACCATACTTTTTACATTTTACAATTACATCAGACAACACACTCTCATCAACCAATGGGCGAATACCATCATGAATTATTACAATATCATCATCCTTACAATGCTCTTCTAGCGCATACACGCCATTACGTATAGATTCCTGACCTGTTTTGCCCCCTGAAACTACCCATTTTAATTTAGTTATATTAAACTGCTTAGCATAAGCTTTGAGAATGTCATGCCATCCATCTAAGCATACAACCTCAATAGCATCAATTTCTGGATGTTTTTCAAAGCTCTCCAAAGTATATATAATTACAGGCTTATCATAAACATTAATAAATTGTTTTGGTATATCAAGATTCATACGTTGTCCACTACCACCAGCAAGTATTATTGCCACATTCATAAAATATCCTCTCCTAATCACAGCGTGTAATAAATTTTTTTGTAAAGCATAAAATTGTATTAATTAACGTGCACCATCACCATTAAATACTACAAAGATGGTTTTAAATATGATTTTAAGATCCAACCATAAAGATTGGTTCTCTATATAATACATGTCCTTTTCTAGTTTTTCCTTAGGTGACAATTCATATCCACCAGTAACCTGAGCCCAACCAGTAAGCCCTGGCTTTACCTGTAGTCTATTGACAAACCCAGGAATTTCTTCATTAAACTTATAAGTGAGTATAGGACGTTCAGGACGAGGTCCTACAATACTCATATCTCCTTTTAATATATTTATCAGCTGAGGCAGCTCATCAATTCTGGTTTTTCTAATAAAGCGCCCCACTTTTGTAACTCTAGGGTCATCTTTACAGGCCCATTGAGCTCCATTTTTTTCTGCATCTATATACATAGATCTTAACTTATAAATAGTAAATGTCCTACCTTCCAAACCTACTCTTTCTTGTTTGTATATGATGGGTCCTTTAGATTCTAACTTTATTGCGATACCTACAATTACCATTATAGGGAGAGCAATAACTAACCCTATTAGGCAAAGAATAATATCTATAGCTCTCTTAACTATATAATAAAATCCTAAGTTGCTTCTATTAACCTTTGGTTCTTTGCTTATTTGGGAATTTATATATTGATTATATATAGTTTCCACTTGTTGAGCACCCATATAAATTTCCTCCTTTGTATTATATCCTTAGCATTTTATAGAACACCGCCAAAGAATTCTTTCCCCTTCT
>Ga0209537_1002074_pt1 | contig 20818 bp, 21 predicted proteins | sample BioPla4DNA1_FD_187698 | JGI IMG/M metagenome (GOLD analysis project Ga0209537, IMG submission 187698) | Biogas fermentation microbial communities from Germany - Plant 4 DNA1 (SPAdes) (version 2) | ecosystem: Engineered > Bioreactor > Anaerobic > Digestate | place: Bielefeld, North... | reverse complement strand
TCGTGTTGAGAACAACGAAAAGCTTACCCGCTTGAACCAGTTGCTCCTAACCATACGCCCCGAGAGCTGTATGATTTTCTGCAACACCAAGATAGCTGTGGATCGGGTTACAAGGTTTTTGAACAAAAAGGGGTACGCCGCCCAGGCTCTCCACGGCGATATCCCTCAGGGTAAACGCCTTGCAACCATGCAACAGTTTAAGAATGGTGGCTTTCAGTTGCTGGTTGCCACGGACGTGGCAGCCCGGGGCATCCATGTGGATGATTTATCCCTGGTCATCAATTATGATGTTCCCAACGAGAAGGATAACTACGTTCATAGGATCGGGCGCACCGGACGGGCGGGACAGGACGGAAGGGCCGTATCCCTTGTCACAGGAGACGATATCATGAGCCTCTATGAGATTGAGGAGCATATCGGCGCCTTGATTGAGGAAGCGGAATGGGCTGAAGAATCCGACCTTGATAAATATGCTGTCGAGATCGAAGAATGGAAAAAGGCTCATGCCCTGTCGGGCAAGCTGGCTGAAAACATCAACAAACCTGCTGCAAGAAGGCAGCGTTCCCGCAGGACTGACAGGAAATCTTCTTCTGTGAGGGCTCCACAAGTGAAAGCGGAGCATACAAGGGGTTCAGGTGGCAAAGCATCAGAAAGCAGGCCCTCAAAAGCTGCAAGACACAGCCCCCCCAGGAGCAAAACCACCAGCGGACGCGTTTCAGGCAGAAAGCCTGCCGGAAGGATTAACATTGTACATTCCAAGAATAACAAAAAGCCCGTTTGTGTTGCAGCCAAACCTTCAATAATCCAAACTTCCGGAAAAAAGGAAGAAGACCGTAACCGCAACAACGTGAGAAAGCCTTTTATTAGAGGTTTGCTCAGCCGTTTGTTTAATAATCGGAATTAGAAAGGTTTAAAGGATTGATTGGAAGGGTATACCTGTTATATAGTTATAATACTTAATTTTAATTTACTATGTGCCAGGGGGAAACAGACATGAAAAGAAATGCTAAACCAAACCAGCCTTTAGTGGAACACATCTACACCGCTGATCCATCAGCCCATGTGTTTGAGGGAAAACTGTTCATCTACCCCTCCCATGACCTTGATAAGGATGTTCCATCTAATGACAATGGAGACCAATACGTCATGGAGGACTACCATGTTCTTTCCATGGATGACATCGACTCGCCCGTCACAGACCATGGTCAGGTACTGCACATGAAGGATGTACCTTGGGTCTCCCAGCAGATGTGGGCACCGGATGCAGCGTACAAGAACAACACCTACTATTTCTATTTTCCAGCCAGAGATAAGGATGGCATTTTCAGAATCGGAGTTGCCACAAGCCCGAACCCTGCCGGCCCCTTCAAACCGGAACCGAATTACATTGAGGGAAGTTTCAGTATTGATCCGGCCGTATTTATAGATGATGACGGCAAAGCCTATATGTATTTCGGCGGCTTATGGGGTGGACAGTTGGAGAAATGGCAAACAGGCACTTTCGATCCTGATGCCCAGGGTCCGTCGGGGGATGAACCTGCCCTTGGACCAAGGGTCGCAGAGCTGACCAATGACATGCTCAGTTTTAAAGAGCCTCCCCAGGAGATTCAGATTGTTGACGAGAACGGGAATCCCATAACCGCAGGAGATGAAGACAGAAGATACTTTGAGGGTCCGTGGTTGCATAAATACAATGGTTACTACTATCTCTCCTATTCCACCGGTACCACCCACTACATCGTTTACGCGATCAGCAAGAATCCGAAGGGTCCCTTTGTTTACAAGGGCCGGATACTAGAACCGGTTATAGGCTGGACAACTCATCACTCAATTGTCGAGTTCAAGGGTAAATGGTATCTGTTCTACCATGACAGTTCCCTGTCGGGAGGTATCGACAACAAGCGCAGTGTTAAATTCACAGAACTGAAATATAATCCTGACGGTACCATCCAGACCATCAAACCCTATGGATGAACCTGACTTGTAAAGTTGAGGACGGTTTGCCGTGCCGGGCTTAAAGCCTTGCAGGCAACCGTCCTTTTTGTTATGGTATAGGATTGAATCATTCCAGTGCGAATAAAAGAACATATGAAGATTTATACCTGAGTACTGAATCATTAATCACATAAGCCCTCCAAAAAATCCGGTCTTTGGGCTAGAAATTTTATCCTATTGGATAATTGACAGCCTATCGATGCATAGTTATAATGATTTAAGCGATATGTAGAACCTTGATTCCTGCTCAATACTTGGGCATCTCACCCATTGCGGCTGAGTGCCCATTGTCATTTGCAGAGTCCTTCCATATGCCGCATAATATGTATATTTATTAATGTTATGTGTGCAATTGCCATACAAATACTTTTATGAAGTTTGGAGGTCTGATGATGAGTAATTCACCCTATAACCCCTATGAGACTGCCCAGGCTCAATTTGACAAGGTAGCCTCTCAACTCGGTCTGGATGAGGCAACCAGGGAGCTGCTCAGGCAACCTATGCGTGAATATCACTTCTTAATCCCCGTGCAAATGGATGACGGAAGCTATAAAGTTTTCAAGGGCTATCGTATTCAGCACAATGATGCGAGAGGACCGGCAAAGGGCGGCATTCGATTCCATCCTCAGGAAACAGAGGATACCATCCGTGCCCTGTCTATGTGGATGACCTGGAAATGCTCAGTTGTTGATATTCCCCTTGGAGGAGGAAAGGGCGGTGTAATCTGCGATCCCCGCACTCTGTCCGAGAGAGAGCAGGAACAGGTCTGCCGCGGCTATATTCGCCAGTTGGCAAAGAATATGGGACCAAACCTTGACGTGCCCGCTCCCGACGTGATGACCAATGCAAAGCATATGCTCTGGATGCTGGATGAGTTTGAAACCATACATGGCGGAAGGTATCCGGGATTCATCACAGGAAAGCCCGTAGGTATGGGAGGATCCCTTGGAAGAACCGAGGCTACCGGCTATGGGGTTATATACGTTCTGCGTGAGGCATTAAAAGAGCTGGAAATTGATATTACCAAAACAACAGCGAGCTTCCAGGGCTTTGGTAATGTAGCCCAGCATGCTGTCAGACTTTACAGCCAGTTGGGCGGCAAGGTTATTGCCATCTCCTGTTGGGACAACACCGACAAGAAGGCCTACACTTTCCGCAGGAAAAACGGCATGGACATTGACGAACTCACAGGTATCACTGATAAGTTCGGTACCATAAACAAGGATAAGGCTTTGGAACTGGGGTACGAGGTACTTTCCGGGGATGCCTGGATAGAGCAGGATGTTGATATTCTGGTACCCGCTGCTCTGGAAAACCAGATCACCGCCGAGAATGTCAACAGAATAAGCAGCCAGGTAAAGGTGATCGCAGAGGCGGCCAATGGTCCTACCACCAATGATGCTGATAAAGTGATCAACGAAAAGGGTATATTCGTTATCCCTGATTTTCTGGCAAATGCCGGAGGCGTTACATGCAGCTATTTTGAACAGGTTCAGTGCAATACGAACTATTACTGGGAAAAGGATGAGGTTCTCGAGAAGCTGGATACAAAGATGACCTCTGCGTTTAAGGCTGTGTACGAATTATCAAAAACCCAAAACCTGACCATGCGGGATGCGGCATATGTGATTGCCATCAACCGTGTGGCACAGGCTGTGAAAAACCGCGGTTGGGTATGATCCTGTCATATTAAGAGGGCTGCATGTGCAGCCCTCTTTTAAAACTCTCTTTTCTTATATATCCTTAAGGATATGCCATAGGATATGGCCAGTATGGCGATTGCCGCTCCTGCTGTGATTATGCCTACCACAGTGTCGTTCTGCTCCGCAAGGAATGATCCCATCCTGCTTAGGACAGTGTTTTCGGTTATAACCTTGGACACCAAAAGATTTATGCCGAAGAACAATCCAAAGAACAAAATGAAGTAATAGATTCTGGATTTGATATACCCAAGCCTGAAATAGAAGGGCAGATATATGCCGGTTATGACGGATGAGGCTAAGAAAGCCCCTATCAAGCCATCCAGGGTGATATAATACAGATCCGGAATCATGTTCAGCATCCCGATTACCCAGGTTCCAAGGCCATATACGGCAACAGCAAACAGCATGTAAATGATAACCATCAGGTATCTCGCACCTACAATAACCTGCCGGCTCAAAGGCAGGCTATTGAGTATGACATCGGACTTATTCTTTTCATCCAGAGCACAGCTGCTCACCATAAGCATATGGATTATGGCAACCATGCAAAAGGTAAATACGCCGGCAGCATTGTCCAGGCTCGAAAACACAAAAAGCATGAATACCAGATACAGCACACTGAAAGCCATGGTCCTCTTCAGAAGGTAAATATCTTTGATCATCAAGCTAAGCATCCTGATTCCTCCTTGCGAAATACAACATGATATCATCCAGCGTGGGTTTTTCGATGACAATACTCTCCCCAAGCATTTTTCTAATTTTTTTCCTGTCCACTGCCAGACCCTCAAATCCGAATCTGCTTTCTCTTATCCCAATAAAATTCCTTTTCTCCTCTTCACCAATAAGCCCATTGGCACCCTTGACCAGGCAATAGTTCTCCAGTACATCATCCTTGGCTGATGAAAATACGATCTTCCCCTCATTGATGAATGTAATAAAATCGGCTACCCTGTCCAGATCTGAAGTGATATGGGTGGAGAAGAAAACACCCTTGTTTTCTTCACGGCTGACACTGGTGAGAATGTCGAGCAATTCGCGCCTGACTATAGGATCCAAACCCGAGGTGGGTTCATCCATGATCAAAAGGTCAGCGTTATGGGACAAGGCTATGGCCAGGGAGTACTTCATCTTCATTCCCTTTGACAGATCCTTGATCTGCTTGTTCAGTGGCAGTTCAAAACGGCTCATATAGTTGGTGAAGGTATTGTCATCCCAGTTTTTGTACAGAGGGGCAACAACCCTCTTCATCTGCAGAGGCGTCAGTTCCTCGTAATAATAGTTTTCATCATATACAAAGCCTATGCGGTTTTTAATCTCTTTTTCATGTCTGATGTGATCCTTACCAAAAACAAGAATCTCGCCAGCATCCTTTCTGAGCAGATTCATAATCAGCTTGATGGTTGTGCTCTTTCCCGCCCCGTTTGGTCCGATGAAACCCATGATAAAACCTTTTTCCATGGAGAAGCTGATATTATCCAGTTTAAAGCCCTTGAATTCTTTGCTTAGGTTCCGAACCTGAAGAATCTTGTTCACGGCACTACTCCTCCTCATACAATATATTGAGCATGTTCAGCAGCTCATCTTTACCCAGTTCAATGGATCTGGCCGCGTCCACCGCCTCTGCCAGCTTTTCCTCAACTATCCTGTACCGCATTTCCCTCAGAAGCTGCTTATTCTGAGCTGCCACAAAAGAACCCTTACCGGGTACGGTTTTAAGATAGCCTTCCCGCTCAAGCTCATCATAGGCACGCTTTGTTGTGATTACGCTGATCTGGAGCTCTTTGGCAAGAACCCTTATGGATGGGAGAAGATCCCCGGCATTGAGTTCCCCCCTCATGATATGGTTTTTGATCTGCCTCACAATCTGCTCATAGATCGGTTCTTCTGAAGAATTGGAAATTATGATGTTCATGATCCCTTTCCTTCATTTCTATTGTTATTACTGTGTATATACATTATATACAGTAATAACAATCAGGTCAACTGTTTTTTTTGCTTTTGCTCACCCTAAGAATGTCGGAACTGATTATAGAATTCCTGATAAAAAACAATACCGGAGCAGGACATATAATTCCGCTCCGGTATTGTTTCTTCAATTCATAGTATGGAGATCCAGCAGCTCCCTGCTACTGTGCAAGGCAATTTTTCAGGAACGCTGCAAATTCATCCTTTACTTCATGCCTTGAAATGAATCCTATGTTCGGGTAGTAGACAGTTTCAAAATAGACCCCGTTCTTATTGTATATCCTTATGGTGATTGAGCTGGCAAGCGCGTCTGTGCCCGATCTGCCCTCATAACTGGCCGTTGTCTCACCCTGATGGCTCATTCCCTTTTTGTTGTTGGACTCAACGGGTCTGTGGTATATCGCGTCATCGGCATAATCAGCCGGTGCTGCCTCGTTACCGGCCGAAGACCCGGGGACGGCATCCCAGCCGGTATGGTCAGGTGCGGCCGGCATGTCGTAAAATTCACCATCCATGTAATCAGGGGGCACCGGATGTACCACCGTGCCGTCCGGCTCAGGTATTGCCGGGTCAGGAACTGTATCAACAGGCTCCCTGTCGTTACCTTCAAAGTTGAACAGCTTTTCAAAATACTTATCGCTGGAATTGGGTATCACCGAATAGTAATCATAAAATGTCCGGATTTTCTGTCTGTCGGTCAATTCGGTCAGGATATCCATGCGGCCTTCTATCTTTGCCTGCTCGCTATGCCCGATGAACAGTATCCTGGCGATATCATCGGCTCCAGATATACCGTAGAGCTCCAGATAATCCCTGGTGTCCTCATCCTGGTTGTTCAAATAACTCTCAAAGGCAAAAAATCTGAAAAGCTGATAGCCGGTTTCCCTCTTCACTGCCACAACTGCTTCGCCGCCGGCAGGCATGTATCTGTACACATCAAAGCCTATAAGACTTTCATCAATACTTTCGGATATGGTGGCAAGTTTTTCACCGATATCCTCTTCAGTAATGGTCTCAGGCAGTCCAAAGCCGACCCTTTGTTCATCGTGCAGCACAATATAATGCCTGTCCCCAAGCTGGAACTGATCCTTTAGCACAGCTGCAAAATCCTCCCTGGGTGCTGAGCCAATACTGTCACCAGCGCTTATCCTGCCATCCTCAGCATTTCTGGTTAGCAGGTTCCCCGAAGACAAACTCCATATTGCAATACCTGCAACTAACACCAGGGCTATTGCCATCACAGGCATGGCCTTTCTCGGGGTGAATGATATTCCTGATGCTGTACCCCTGGCTTTTTTTGACTTATGCAATATATTGTTCAACATTCTGTTCTCGGCGTCCCGACCGGGCTCGATACTGTCGAATGATCGCTTCAAATCTTCCCGTCTCATTCCATATCTCCCTCCATTTCAATTCTGAGAAGTTTCCGTCCGGTATGAAGGTGGCTTCTTATGGTAGAAACCTTCTTCCCAAGAATCCTTGCAATCTCCACCGTGGAATACCCCTCGTAATAATACATGTAGACCACTGTTTTATACTTTGAAGGAAGCTTGATTACCTTATTTAGGGTCTCATCTATAGTGATGGCATCCTCAGCCGCCACATCAGCCACTGCGTCCATGCCCACCCTTTTAGTCCACCAATGGCGAAAATGATCCTTGCACAGATTTGTAGCTGTCCTGATCAACCATGCCTTTTCGTGTTCCTCACTTTCAAATCGTGTCCCATCCCTCATCAGACGAAGAAAGGTATTCTGCACCATGTCCTCGGTGTCATGGTTGTTTTTCATGTGCATGAAACACACACGGTATACCGTTTTTACGTGGCGATGATAGATCTGTGACAGTTCTTCATCCGTACGCAATAAAGAACGTCCCACTTAAACTTCCTCCTTTCACCTATAATACGATTGAAAACGGGAAAACGTTGAGAACAAATTTATCTCATAATAATCCTGGAGGTCAGAAATCAAACCTGCCGGCATGATAGCCGTAATTGAATTGATGGTATAATGTTTTCAGCTGAGGGGGGTATTCCCCATCTTAAGCAGTGCCTGATAGTCCCTGGGATCGGTTGTCCAGAATATGGCATAGTAGACCTTTACTCCAATGCGTTTAAGAGCCTCATGGCGATGGTTGCCGTCATTCACCTCGTAATAGCCGCTGGCATAGTTGACTATGAGAGGCGGCATATCCCACCCATGCTGCAATGCATGTATCATACCATTAACAATGCTTTCGAAGCCATCCCTGTCAACCCGGTAGATCATGCCAGGCTCAGGTCCGCAGCGTCGATTTAGCTTATCCAATTCAACAAGCATGGGGCCGGCATAAAACCGATGGCGAAGCTTCAGTCCATCGGAAAAAGCCTTATTATGTCCCGGACCATTCAAAAATCCATGAACCCATGCTTCAATCAGTCCCTTTCTGGCATAATCCATGGCGCCCTGCAGTGTAAACGGGTACATTTACGCAAATCCTCCCAAGATCATCACCATAATAGTATATGAATTCCGGAAGATTTGTGTAAACAGGCCTGGGCACAGAAGCTCAAGCCCGTCTTCGTTCTCCGTAAGCTAAAAAGCTGGCACTGCCTCTTTTATGAACCTCCCAGCAGTTCTCCTGTAAGAAAACCAACGGTGTAGTCCAGAACCTCTTCTTCCCAATCCTTCCTGTTGAAAGTATGATCCGCGTCCTGGATGGTATGAAGATCAGCATTGTTTCCATAGATCTCCAGATATCGCTCTGAAACCTGGTACGGAACAACCTGATCCTTATCGCCATGCAACAGCAGGACCCTTTTGTCATAGGATGCAGCTCTTTTATAGGTATCCAGATCCAATGCGGTATCCAAAAAATCTATACCAAGGGTGAGACCTCCCACATCCCACCAGCCCTTTGAACGAAAGGCCTGAATCTCTTCGGGTCTCCTGTCCTGAGTAAGCCTCTCCCCCATGTCTCCGGCAGGGGCCCAAAGGCATAGCGCCGCCACATCTTCCTTTCGGTCACCGGCAAGCAGGCTGGCCACAGTGCCTCCCATGCTAAGACCTACAACCCCGATACGTTCCGCATCGGCAAAGGGCAGGGATTTTGCGTAGTCAAGAATGGCCTTGGCGTCCTCAAGCTCGGTAAGAATGGTCATATCCTCAAAGTCCCCATCGCTTTCACCGCTTCCGCCAAAATCAAATCGCAAGCTTGCTATTCCGGCTTTTTCAAGACGTCTGGAGAGTTTGACAAAGATAAAATGGGGTTCAACCTTTGTTCCGGTAAACCCGTGAAAGATACAAACTACCGGAACCTTTCCGGAGGCATTATCCGGGATGTGCAGCATCCCTCTGAGGGTAAGGTTTCTGCTTTCAATCTCAACGGCTTTTTGCATGGCATTCTTCTCCCTTCAATATTGACAGAGCCAAACATCGGCTGTGGCTTCACAAAAGGATTCCCATTCACACTGAATTATATCCAAAACAGTACTGTCAGTCCATAGGCCGGCAAATCGCCGGTCAGTAGAACACTGGTGCCATTCAGGGATCACGGCAGGAGACTTATAAAACAGATAAATAAAACGGCAGGTGTTTCCTGCCGCATGGTTTCTATTTTACGGTCTGAGCCTCCACCAGCCTTCGGACACCATATTTCTCCCTCAGGCGGGGCTTTTCGATCTTCCCGGTGGGGTTTCGGGGAATCTGATCAAAGATGATCTCTCTTGGACGTTTATACCGGGGAAGTTCCCTGCAGAACTCTAAGATTTCGGACTCGGTGCATGTAGCTCCGGGCTTCAATTCTATAATGGCCGCTGCGATCTCGCCCAGTCGCTCATGGGGCAATCCGATAACTGCAGCATCCTTGATGGCATCATGCTCCCTGAGGAAGTCCTCAATCTGCACCGGATATATATTCTCACCGCCGCTTATGATGACATCCTTTTTCCTGTCCACCAGATAGATAAAGCCATCTTCATCCATACGTGCCATGTCTCCTGTAAGCAGCCAGCCATCCTTTAAAACAGCCTCGGTTGCTTTAGGATCCTTGTAGTAGCATTTCATCAGGCCGGGCCCCTTAACTGCCAGCTCTCCCACTTCTCCCTCAGGTACCGGGCAGCGTTTTTCGTCAACAATCTTTGCCTCCCAGTTGTGCCCTGGTTTTCCGATTGCGCCCACCTTATGAATGTTCTCAACACCCAGGTGCACACAGCCAGGACCTATGGATTCACTAAGCCCGTAATTGGTGTCGTAGCTATGATGGGGAAAATATTTTTTCCAGCGCTTTATCAAGCTTGGAGGCACAGGCTGTGCGCCAATATGCATCAGCCTCCACTGGGACAGTTCATAGTCCTCCAGCTTCACGTCGCCTCTTTCAATGGCATCCAGAATATCCTGAGCCCAGGGCACCAAGAGCCACACAATGGTGATTTTTTCTTCCGAAATGGTTCTCAGAATCCAATCGGGCTTTATTCCTCGCAGTAAAACGGCTTTACTTCCCGATAACAGACTTCCGAACCAGTGCATCTTGGCTCCTGTGTGGTAGAGGGGCGGTATACACAGGAAATTGTCCTCACGGGTCTGTCCATGGTGGGCTAATTCAGTCTCGCAGGCGCACATGAGGCTTCTGTGGGTATGTAGAATAGCCTTTGGGAACCCGGTAGTCCCGGAGGAGAAATAGATAGCGGCATCATCGTCATCACTAAGTTCAATTTGCGGTGCTTCAGAAGAGCAATTGGCCGTCAGTCTGTCATAGCTTTCGGCAAATGATGGTCTGCCCTCTCCCGCATAAAGGAGAAGCTTTACCTGGGGTATCTTATCGTATATGGTTTCCAGGCGTCCTATGAATTCGGGTCCGAATATCAGGGCTTCGGTGTCCGACAGGTTGAGACAGTATTTAATCTCCTCAGCTGTATAGCGGAAATTCAACGGCACTGCCACAGCACCTGTTTTCAATATACCAAAATAGACAGGCAGCCATTCAAGACAGTTCATCAGCAGTATGGCGACCTTTTGACCCTTCTTTATTCCCCTCTTCAAGAGAAGATTGGCCAGACGATTGGCTTTCTCATCAAACACGCGCCAGGTCATATCCCTTCGATACTCGCCTGCAGGGTTGTTTTCAATGAGTTCATATTCACGCCATATCACGTTGTGACTTTCCTGAAGATCCAGATTGATTTCGGTCAGAGCTAGTTCATGACCATATTTTTCAGCATTGCGAGCCAGCAATTCGGTAATAGGCATTATTTCCTTCCTCCCGTTCTACCATCCTGATAATCCTGATAAGAAGTGGCATATGAAACCAATATACCGTACTTCCATAATAAAGAGCCAGTGTCTGACAAACAAACCACCGGCAATCTTACAAAATGCTACACAATATTATAATCGTACGTGGTCAATTATTCAACAGCCTCTTTAGAAGCACAGGGTGCCATAGACTGGTTCTATGGCACCACTATCTTTTGATCCAGGTTCATAATCTGCCTTTTGTATACCCGCCTTAAGAATATGACACTGAAGACAAATGATGCTATTTCGGAAATAGGGAATGCCCACCAGACTGAATTCACCGAGCCTGTAAGAGACAGCAGGTATGCCGCTGGAAGTAACACTACCAGTTGTCTGATGACGGACACAATAAGGCTGAGTACGCCATTACCCAGAGCCTGGAACACTCCCCCGGCAACCACGCAGAAACCTGCGAAGATAAAGCTGAGGCTGATGGTTCTCAAGGCCGGTATGCCAATAAACAGCATGTTTTCAGTGGCATTGAACAACATGAGCATTTCATGTGGAAGCAGTTGCAGAAGCACAAGCCCGGTGAACATTATAAAAACAGCATATATAATGCTCAACCTGACTGCTTTAATGATACGTTCCTTCTTCCTGGCTCCAAAATTGTAGGCCACAATGGGAATTAATCCATGATTCAGGCCGAAGACCGGCATGAAAACAAAACTCTGCAGCCTGAAATAAACGCCAAACACAGCGGTTGCAGTCTCAGTGAAGGAAAGAAGTATTCTGTTCAGGAAATAATTCATTATTGAACCGATGGAGATCATAAGTGTCGAGGGTATGCCCACGGCATAGATCTTCTTTATGATTTCCAGGTTCGGCCTGAATTGCCTGAACATAATCCTTATCTCATGATTCTTTCTGAGATTAAACCATAGGGCAACCAGCATGCCCGATGTTTGCCCGATAACTGTGGCAATGGCGGCACCTTTTACTCCCAGTGCCGGGAAACCCAGAAGCCCAAAAATCATGATGGGATCAAGGATTATATTGACTATGGCCCCCGTTGCCTGGGAGATCATGGCATAGAAAGTCCTACCGGTTGACTGAAGAAGCCTTTCGAATATAATCTGCCCAAAAAGAGGTAATGAGAACGTGGTACATATGAAAAGATAATCTGTTCCATAATCCACTATTTCAGGGATGTTGGTCTGCGACCGGAAGAATGCTCTCGATCCCAGTATTCCAAAGATAGAAAACGCGATAAAGGTCAGAAAAAAAAGAAAAATCCCGTTAACAGCAGCTTTATTAGCCCTGTCGTAATTCTTCTCCCCAAGGCTTTTTGACAATAAAGCATTAACACCTGTGCCCGTACCCGCACCAAATGCGATCATCAGGTTTTGAACCGGAAAAGCCAGTGATACAGCCGTAAGGGCATTTTCACTGATTTGGGAGACAAAGATGCTGTCCACTATATTGTAAAGAGCCTGTACCAGCATGGAAGCCATCATCGGAATTGACATGGAAATAAGTAGCTTGCTTATGGGCATAACGCCCATCTTGTTCTCCTGGTGTCCCAAAGTTGTTTCTTTCATTTATGCATCACCTTTTTGAATATTCTGTCACGAGTTCCTTTATCATGCGTACAGCAGTTGAAATACCTATACTGCTGTCAATACATAGATGGTAGTTCTGCGCTCTTCCCCATTTCTTATGGGTATAGTAATTATAATACGAAGCACGGTTTTTGTCCTGCTTGCGGATATAATCCTCAAGATTGGATTGATCTTCCTTATACTCCTCCCTGATTCGTTTGATCCTTTCTTCTATCGGGGCGTGAATGAAGACTTTGAAGCAGTTTGGCTTATCTCTTAATACATAGTCGGCGCACCTGCCCACAATCACACAGGAGCCTTCCTCCGCGACCTTTTGTATCACCTTGGATTGGGCAAGGAAAATCTTCTCCGAAACCGGAAGTTCATATCCGGTCATATAGAGATTATTGATAAAGCTGATAGTCCTCTTCTGTTCCATCTTTTGCACGAACTCCTCGGCAAAACCGCTTTCCCTGGCTGCCAGGACAATCAACTCCCTGTCGTAGAAGGCAATGTTCAGTTCCTTTGCCACCTGTTGCCCTATTAATCGGCCCCCGCTACCGTATTCACGGCCTATGGTGATATAAAACTTTTCCATGCACATACCTCCTCTGGAATTAGATTACCCCTAATCGAAGACAAATGCAATCACCTGTTAATTTGGCCAAACCTCATGCTATACCTTTCTCTATTTTTGTTGTATTGACATAAATCAATACGAGTGATAATATGAAAACCAGATGTTAGGATTATATAAAATGTTAGAATCCTAACTTATTACTGATAGGAGGTCAAAATCATGTCTTTGCAGTATCATCTCAAGATAAAAAAAGGAGATGTTGCACCCTACGTTTTGTTACCCGGCGACCCTAAAAGGGTTGAAAAAGTAGCCAGTTATTGGGATGAGGCTAAACTGGTTGCCGATAACCGTGAGTATGTTACCTATACAGGAACATATAAGGGTGCACCTATCACTTGTACAAGTACCGGAATCGGTTGTCCTTCCACTTCTATAGCAATGGAAGAACTGGCCCGCTGTGGCGCGACAACCTTTATCAGGATCGGAACCTGCGGTACATTCCAAGATCATATCAATAACGGAGATATCGCCATTTTTGACTCAGCTTACAGGATGGATGGCGCGTCTCACATATACGCACCCGGACCATTCCCGGCAGTTGCGAGCTATGATGTAGTTTCAGCATGCGTGGAAGCAGTGAATAATCTGAACTTGAAAGGACATGTTGGTACTACACGTTCAGCAGACACATTTTATGCACATCATTCAAAACCCGGTTCTTCCTTCAATGATTATTGGCAGTCAAATTGGAAACACACATGGGAAGACATGAAAAGGCTCAATATTGTTGCCGCGGAGATGGAAGCCAGTGTTATCTTTGTTTTGGCTCGTGTCTGGGGGCTTCGTGCCGGGGGTGTTTCGGTTGTTCTGGATAATGTATGCCATGTCGCTGGTGAGAGTGGAAAATTCGATCCTCAGACAGGTATTGAGCACAGCGACCATCACATCGATAATTTGAATCGCGTTGGCTGCGAAGCGATTCGCATTCTGTATGAAAACGATATGAAAAACAAAAACAAGTAGTTAGGGGGAAGAATTCATTATGAAGAAGTTTCTATGTGTAGTACTTGCAATGACAATGCTCCTGGGTCTTGCCGCTTGTGGAAATAATTCCGGCAGCGTAGCTACGCCTGACCCTACTGACGCAAACCAATACGATAATAACACTAATACTAATACCTTTGAGATCGCGCAGATCATTATCAAGGGCGGTACTATTGATGACAAATCTTTCAATCAGGGAGCATGGGAAGGTGTAGTAGCCTATGCAACTGAAAACAACATCACCCATAAGTATTATCAGGCTACCGAGGATACCGTTGACGGTTTTCTTAATACTATCGATCTTGCGGTCAGAAATGGTGCCAAAATAGTTGTTGCTCCAGGATATGTGTTTGAGCCTGCGATATTTAAAGCACAGGATCTCTATCCCGATGTTCATTTTGTTCTGCTGGACGGAGTCCCTCAGGATGGAAATTATGAAGAATTCCGCACCGAGAAAAATGTCAGCGCAGTATCCTACGCAGAAGAGGAAGCAGGATTTCTGGCAGGTTATGCCGCTGTAAAAGAAGGATACCGCAAACTTGGCTTTATCGGAGGAATGGCCGTTCCGGCGGTCATAAAGTATGGATACGGTTATATTCAGGGTGCTGAATATGCCGCCAATGAGCTTGGGCTGCAGCCTGGAGATATCGAAGTAAAGTATACCTATGTCGGTAACTTTGAGGCTTCACCTGAAAACCAGACATTGGCAGCTTCCTGGTACCAGGAACTGAGATTATCTTTTCCTGCGGCGGCCCGGTGGGATTCTCTGTAATGGCAGCTGCAGAACAGTACGATACAAAAGTGATCGGTGTTGACTCCGACCAGTCTGCTGACTCAGAAACAGTTATCACTTCAGCAATGAAAATGTTGAAAAACTCCGTATACCAGATGCTTGATCTTTTCTATACCGATAAATTCCCGGGCGGCGAAACTACACTTTTGGATGTGACATCTGACGGCGTAGGCCTGGCAATGGAAAATGCTCGTTTTACAAAGTTTACACAGAGTGATTACGACAGCATTTATGGAATGCTTGTTGCTGACACGGATGGTATTGCAAGCGGCATTTTGACTGATACCGACGTGGATTCACCTGATGAGCTGCCCATATCCATTGTAACCGTTCAGGTGATCGGCAATTAAATAATCCCTTCTTATGATCCCAATCATTTAAAGACTATATGAACGGTAATGTGAGGGGAAGGGGTTTTTGCCCCTCCCTCACTGTTTAATTAGTGAAATAGAACAGGGCAGGAGATGCAAATATGAGTGATTATGTCATTGAGATGCTGAATATAACCAAAGAGTTCCCTGGTATCATTGCGAATGATGATATCACTCTCAAGGTGCGCAAAGGTGAAATCCACGCTCTGCTTGGGGAAAACGGTGCAGGCAAGTCCACTTTGATGAGTGTATTATTCGGAATGTACAAACCTGACAAGGGAAGCATCCGCATAATGGGCAAAGAGGTAAACATACAGAGCCCTAACGATGCTAACCGGTATGGGATCGGCATGGTTCATCAGCACTTTAAGTTAGTTGGTAATTTTACCGTTCTTGAAAACATCGTTCTGGGTGTTGAGAGTGTACGTTACGGATTTCTCCGTTTTAATGAAGCTCGCAGGAAAGTGACTGAGCTTAGCGAAAAATATGGACTCCAAGTGGATTTGGATCGTCTGGTAGATGATATCGCAGTGGGGATGCAGCAACGTGTGGAAATATTGAAAATGCTTTACAGGGATAATGATATCCTGATTTTCGATGAACCTACCGCTGTTCTTACACCACAAGAAATCGAAGAACTGATGAAGATCATGAAAGGATTTGCCGCAGAGGGTAAGTCGATCCTGTTTATCACCCATAAGCTGGATGAAATCAAGGCAGTGGCAGATCGTTGCACAGTACTTCGCAAAGGTAAATGCGTCGGATGCATAGATGTGGCAACCACAACCAAGGAAGAAATGTCAGAGATGATGGTGGGCCGCAAAGTGGATCTTGTTGTTCAGAAAAAACCTGCGAATGTCGGCAAGCCTGTACTTGAAGTTAAGAATCTTTATGTGAAGGACAGCATAAGCGGACAGGACAAGGTTAAAGATGTAAGCTTCACGGTAAATGAAGGCGAAATAGTTTGCATAGCAGGAGTAGACGGGAATGGTCAGGCTGAAACCATCGAGGCCATTACCGGCCTGATGCGGGCACAAAGCGGTTCTGTCTTTCTTGATGGAGAGGATATAACCAACAGGAACATTCAGTATCGCAATACCCGAGGAATATCTTAAATTCCGGAAGACAGGCATAAATTTGGCCTGGTTCTCGACTATAACATTGCAGAGAATATGATTCTTAAAGAATACAACACAGAACAGTTTCAGAAAAAGAAATTTATGTTGTTCAATCACATATATAAATACGCTGATGACCTGATCGAGAAGTACGATATCAGGAGCGGCCAGGGCAGCAATACTATAACACGCAGCATGTCGGGCGGAAATCAGCAAAAGGTTATATTGGCCAGGGAAATTGAACGTGACCACAAGCTTCTGATTGCAGTTCAGCCGGTACGTGGACTTGATATTGGTGCCATTGAGCAGATTCACCGTCAGCTGGTGGAGCAGCGGGATAGAGGTAAAGCCGTTCTTTTAGTTTCCTATGATCTTGACGAGGTTATGAACGTCAGTGACAGAATTCTGGTTATGTTTAAAGGAAATATTGTGGCAGATCTGGATCCTGCAAAAACAACCGTTCAGGAACTTGGATTGTACATGGCCGGAGCGAAAGGAGGGAATCACAATGAATAAAAAAAGAGCGCTTAATTTTGAGAAGGGGTTACCCGTATTGGCATCCCTGGTGTCAATTATGCTTGGGCTGTTTTTTGGTTTTATCGTTATGCTGGTCAGTAACCCCTCCCAGGTGCTTGTTGGTTTTAAGACCATTCTGACAGGTGGGTTCTACGGCGGAGCCAGAGGATTTGGACAAGTGCTCTATTATGCGGCACCACTCCTCATGACCGGCCTTTCAGTGGGATTTGCTTTTAAAACCGGATTGTTCAACATAGGCGCCTCAGGCCAGTTTATTATGGGTGCTTTCGGTGCGGTTTATGTTGGTGTTAAGTGGACATTTCTGCCTGAAGGAGTACATTGGATAGCAGCAACTCTGGCAGCCATGCTGCTGGGTGGACTTTGTGCTCTGCTGCCTGGAGTTTTAAAAGCATATCTTAATGTGAATGAAGTGGTTTCCTGCATTATGATGAATTATATTGCCATCTATCTTGTGAATCAACTGGTTTTGAAAACTGTCTATGACAAGCTGAAGAATCAGTCGCTGCCTGTTTCCCGAAGTGCACAGCTGCCCAAGATGGGATTGGATGTTCTCTTCCCCGGGTCCAGCGCCAATGCAGGCATTATAATTGCAATAGCAATTGCTGTGGTAATTCATATCGTCTTGAACAAAACAACCTTCGGATATGAGCTGAAAGCTTGTGGGTTTAATGCACATGCCAGTAAATACTCAGGCATAAACATAAAACTTAATATTGTTTCATCCATGGTGATATCAGGTGTGCTTGCCGGACTTGGAGGAGCGATTCTCTATCTTGCAGAAACCGGAAAACACATTGTGGTTCAGGATGTAATCCCTGCAGAAGGATTTTCAGGGATTTCCATCGCCTTACTCGCACTTTCCAACCCACTGGGCATAATCTTTGTCGCTATATTTATAGCATACATTACAGTTGGTGGATTCCAGCTGCAGATGTTTAACTATCCGACACAGGTTGTAGATATGATCATTTCTGCCATTATCTATTTCAGTGCTTTTGCAATGGCAATACGTATTTTGGTTTCTTACATCAAAAAGCGCAGAGATATGGCGAAAATGGAAGAGGGGGCAAAATCAAAATGAACACAGTATTCTTTCTATTTCAGCAGACCATGTATTTTTTCATTCCTCTTCTGATCGTTGCTCTGGCAGGCATGTTTTCTGAGAGAGGTGGTGTAGTCAATATTGCACTGGAAGGCACCATGATTATTGGTGCGCTTACTGGGATACTGCTTATCAATATTGCAGGAGATTCCATGAGCGGGCAGGGACTATTATTGCTAGCGCTTCTGGTGGCCGGTTTAACTGGCCTGGTATTTTCGCTGCTGCTGGGATATGCGGCCATCAATCTAAAGGCAAACCAGATAATAGTGGGAACAGCTTTAAACCTTCTGAGCCCGGCAGTTTCTATTTTCGTAGCCCGAATATTCTTTGGCGTACAGCAGATAACCTTTAGCAATACATTCCGTATTGAGTCGGTACCTATACTTGGAGATATCCCGATTTTGGGTCCTATGCTGTTCCAAAATGCATACCTCACTACTTATATAGGGATTTTGATCTTCGTTATTTCCTGGGTGCTATTGTCACGTACAAGGTTTGGGCTCCGTCTGAGAGCTTGTGGAGAGCATCCTCAGGCGGCCGATTCAGTAGGCATTAATGTATATCGCATGCGTTATGCCGGAGTGTTGTTGTCAGGCTTTTTAGGCGGAATCGGGGGACTGGTTTTTGTTATTCCCACTTCCACAAGCTTCAATGCGTCTGTTTCAGGCTATGGATTTCTGGCATTGGCCGTATTGATATTCGGACAGTGGAAACCTGGAAAGATCTTCTTTGCAGCACTTTTCTTCGCTGTAACAAAGATGCTGGCTTCTGCCTACTCGGGAATTCCGGTTATAAACCAATTGCCGATTTCAAACAATGTTTACAAGATGATACCCTATATCTTGACATTGATTGCGTTGGCATTTGCATCAAAGAGGTCACAAGCACCCAAAGCTGCAGGTCAACCATACAACCCCGGCGGACGATAGTATATATAAATTTACAAACAGAAAGGAAAATTGAGAGATGTTGTTTAAAGAGATTACTTCCGTGCTGGATCATACGCTGCTTAAAGTCGATTCAACCTGGGATCAGATTAAAGAGACTTGTGATGAAGCCATTAAATATCAAGCCGCAAGTGTCTGCATCCCCCCGGCCTATGCAGCTGAAGCTGTAAAATATGTAGAGGGCAAGATACCTGTTTGTGTTGTAGTGGGTTTTCCAAACGGCTACTCCACAACTGCTGCAAAGGTAGCTGAAACCAGAGAAGCCATAGCTAGTGGAGTCTCGGAAGTGGATATGGTTATCAACATTGGCTTTTTGAAATCAGGCCGATATGATGCCGTAGCTGATGAGATCAAAGCAATAAAGGAAGCATGCGGTAATAAAGTATTAAAGGTCATTGTTGAAGCATGCCTGTTGACCGAAGAGGAGAAAATCAAAATGTGTCAAATTATCACCGAAGCTGGTGCAGATTATATAAAAACCTCAACCGGCTTTTCCACAGGCAATGCAACTATCGAGGATGTAGCCTTGTTCGCAAAACACATCGGACCCGATGTGAAGATTAAGGCTGCAGGCGGAATCCGCTCTCTGGATGATGCCCGAAAGATGTTGGAATCAGGTGCAAGCCGTCTTGGCAGCAGCTCAATCATAAATCTTTTGAAAAACAAAGAAACAACAGGATATTGACTAAAACATGGTATAATCCTTTATGAAACACAGTACTTTATTATGAAACAGGGTGGTTCACATCGATAAGCAAGATCGTATAAAGAAGATTGTTGAAATTGTCAAAGCAAAAAATGGGGAATCAATTAAAGCACTGTCGGAGCAGCTGGGTGTTACTGAAATGACGATACGCCGCGATCTTGTGCATCTGAAGGCTTCAAGGCTTGTAAAAGTGGTATCGGGAGCTGTGGTATATGATGGAGAAACAACAGCGGTCGATAACCCGGATTTTTATGATCTATCCACACAGAGGCGCAGGCGTACAACAGAGAAATATAGAATAGGCAAGGTTGCTGCCTCGCTGATTGAGGCTGACGACGTGGTTTACTTTGATATTGGAACCACTGCATCACAAATAATTCAGCACGTTCCTTCCTCCCTGCCTATTGTTGCAGTTTGCTGTACAATGAATGCTTTGATTGAAGTGCGCAAAAGAAAGATGGAAAATATCATCTTCATCGGCGGTACATATCATTCAGATGTACAGATGTTTGAAAGCAAAGAGGGTATTGAACTGCTTAACCGCACACGTATATCAAAAGCCTTTATTTCTGCAGCAGGGGTGGATGGGAAGTTAGGTGTTACCTGTATCAATAATTATGAGGTATATACAAAACAGGCAGCCATGCAGGGAGCATTGGAAAAAATTCTTGTTCTGGATTCCTCAAAGTTCGATGTGGTTAAACCAGCCTTTTTTGCAAGACTAAAGGATTTCGATGCGATTGTGACAGATAGTCAACTGTCTTCCGAATGGCAGGATCAGATAAAGGCATTGGGGATTAAGCTTTATATGGCCTAGAAGATGCTCAGTGCTGATAAAGCTTTTACCTGTCATATAAGCCTAAAACCATTTAATACAAGGTTTTGGGCTCTTTTTTTCAAATTTTCGGTGTGACCATTTAGAGATTTATCTACAAACATTTCAGGCTGGTAATATTCATTCACCATATTCAGACAAAGGGGAATCATAAAAATTTTCAGTCGCCGGAAGATCATTATAAATTGCAATATTAAATGCCGTGCAAAATTTGGTAAATCCATTGCTTATTGGAATAAATTCTATGTATATACCGCCATTTCTATGGCTGACCTATAACCAAACATTCTTCTTGGATATTCATTA
>Ga0209537_1002072_pt1 | contig 20825 bp, 18 predicted proteins | sample BioPla4DNA1_FD_187698 | JGI IMG/M metagenome (GOLD analysis project Ga0209537, IMG submission 187698) | Biogas fermentation microbial communities from Germany - Plant 4 DNA1 (SPAdes) (version 2) | ecosystem: Engineered > Bioreactor > Anaerobic > Digestate | place: Bielefeld, North... | reverse complement strand
GAAGTAGACCTGGCCCCCCCCGGTCCAGTTCCCGAAGAATAGCTTCCCTAATGATTTCATCATTATACTCCACCACATAGGTCCGAATTGGATAGCGGCCCTCGGGCGGGGTTTCGATGATGCTCATATCCCGCACCCCAACTAAAGACATGTGCAAAGTGCGGGGGATGGGGGTTGCCGTCAGGGTAAGAACATCGATGTTCTTGCGCATCGCCTTCAGCTTCTCCTTTTGGACTACGCCGAAGCGCTGCTCTTCATCGATGATCATCAGTCCCAAGGATTTGAAGACGATGTCGCTAGAAAGGAGCCTGTGGGTGCCGATGACGATGTCGACGGTCCCATCGGCAAGGCCCTTGATGATCGCCCGCTGCTCGGCCCGGCTCTCAAAGCGGCTCAAAGTCTCGATCCGGATGGGATAGCCGGCAAACCGCTCCTTGAAGGTCCGCTCGTGCTGCTGGGCCAGGATGGTGGTGGGTACTAAAACCGCCACCTGTTTGCCGTCCATGACCGCTTTGAACGCGGCCCTGATGGCCACTTCCGTCTTGCCGTAGCCAACATCGCCGCAAAGCAGCCGGTCCATGGGCCGGGGCGATTCCATATCCCGCTTAACCTCTTCCACCGCCCTGATCTGATCGGGCGTCTCTTCGTACATGAAAGCCGCTTCAAACTCTTCCTGCCAAGGAGTGTCGGGGGAGAAGGCATGGCCCTCGATGGCTTCCCTCGCCGCATAGAGGTCAAGGAGATCCTTGGCCAGTTCCTGCACCGACTCCTTGACCCGCTTTTTGACCCGGGACCATTCGCTGCTGCCTAGTTTGTAGAGGCGGGGCGGCTTGTCGTCGGCACCGATGTACTTCTGCAAAAGGTCCACCTGTTCCACCGGGACGTAAAGCTTATCCTCCCCCGCATACTGGACCACCAAATAATCCTTGTGGACGCCGCCGATCTCCAGGGTCTCCATCCCCAGATACCGGCCGATGCCGTGGTTGACGTGAACTACGTAGTCGCCCCGCTGCAAATCCCCGTAATGGGTAAGGCGGGCCCTCTTCGCCCCGTATTCCACCTGATGCTGGGTCCGGGTGCGCACCGCCTTCCGCCGCCGGCCAAACATCTCCTCCTCCGTCAGGACCACTAGCTTCAAGGCCGGCAGCTCAAACCCCGCGGACAGGACAGCCCCCGTGGAAACCACCAGCCCCGGCGGAAGCTGGCGGATGAGGGAATGGTAAGCTACCGGCAGCCCTTCACCCGTCAAGCTTTGGGCAAGCCTCTTGGCCCGGTCCGGGCCAGGCATGGCAAGGACGACCCGGTACTGCTGGGACCGCCACTTTTCAACTTCTTGGAGCAGATACTTCATCTTGCCGTGAAAGGCCCCCGGCGCCCTGGTCTGGACCGTGATGGCCCCGCCTTTCCTCTTCCGGGGCAGGGTCGTGAGGGTCACCTGGGGGTAATCCTCTGCCCTGCGGGCTAGTTCATCGGGGCCCACGAAATTCTTCTCGTAGCTGGGCAAGACCGCGCCTTTTTCCAGCAGGCTTGCGATCTCCTCCCCAAGCTCCCGCTCCAGGATCCGGACCCGCTCCCAGATCCGCTCCGGTTCATCGATGACCAGCAGCCCCCCGGGCAGGTAGTCGAGGAGCATGGCCAGCCTTGGGTAAAGATGGGGCAGATACTGGTCCTTGCCGTAGAACTTGACGCCCTCCTGCAGCTTCTCCACATGTCCCCTGACCCGGTCAAGGAGCTCCCGGGCAGCTTTCTCGCCCTTGAGGGAGGCGATCCTCTCCGCCTGCCGGGCGGCCATGGCCAAGATTTCCTCAGCGGCCTGGTCGGCCGTCGCCGCGGCAACTTCCCGGGCCGGCCCCACCTGCACCTCTTCGAGGTTCGCCATGGAGCGCTGAGTGACCGGATCGAAGGCCCGCAGGGAGACGATTTCATCACCAAAAAACTCACAGCGCACAGGCTCCGCCTGGGTGGGAGGGTAAATATCGACGATGCCGCCCCGCTGCGCGAACTGGCCCGGCCCCTCAACCATGGAGGCCCGTTCATAGCCCAGTTCGACAAGGGCGGCCAGCACCGCGTCTAAATCAGCCTGCTCTCCCGCCTTAATGGCGACAAAGCCTTCCCGAAAGGCCTCTACCGGGGGCAAGGCGCGCAGGAGGGCGTCGACGGGGGCAACGACTAGGAGACGCTCTCCCCGCACCAGCCCCTCGAGGACCTCCAGGCGGCTGACCATTATCTCCAAAGGGGCAGCAACCTCTTCATGGGGCAGCACTTCCACATCGGGGAAGAGACACACCCGGCCCCTATCGACGAAGACCTCCAAGTCCAAGGCCAAATCCTGCGCCCGCCGAGCCCCTTGGGTGACCACAAGCAGCGGCCGGGGCGATGTCTGATGGAAAAGGGCCGCAACGTAAGCCGCCTTTTCCGCCCTGGCCAGGCCCGCTACCTGGTAATGGCCGGCTCCGTTGCGGAGCCCCGCCAGGAGCTGCTGCATCTCCTTCGTGTTTTCGATTAGCTCGGTAATGGCGCGCAAGGACACCCTCTTCCCCCCTCGGAAGCAATACTAATCGCTAAGTCTATTCTCTATTTTCTGCAATCCATAAAGTCAAGTTGTTCCACAGGGCATGGCCAGTCCAGGCAGCAAGGATCGCTAAAGGGAGACCTCCCCGCTGGGCAACCCACCCAGTCACGGCGCCAAAAGACGCATGCCCAAGAAGGCCAAGCGCGCCGGCCGCCCACCGGCCCGCGCGAAGGCCATCGAAGGCTCCCTCCATGGCCCCAAAAAGAATGTGCACCGGGATGATGGGCGCGCCAAGGAGCCATGCCCCGCCTGTCTTGCACAACTCTTCGATGGCGGGCACGATGAGCCTAATGGCCCCGTCGCCCCACTGACCCACCGCCAGGTCATTCAACCTGTAGGCGATCAGCGCGGCCGCCAGGGCCGCGGGGATGACCCGCAAACTAGCATCAACCATTGTACCTCAGCATTGCCTCTTCGATCCCAGCGGCAATCCAAGTCCGCACCGCCTCGGCCGCCCTGTCCACCATCTCCCGCGCGGGGACGATCTCATCGGGCCGAAAGGGGCTGATAACAAAATCAACGGGATCCTGGGTGGGCAGAGGGGGTCCAATACCCAACCGCAGCCGGGGAATCATCTCCCCCGCGGCCTTCACCACCGACCCCATCCCCTTGTGGGTGCCCGCGCTGCCCTTAGCCCGCAGGCGCAGCCTCCCCAGGTCTAGATCCATATCATCATAGACGACCAGGATGTCCTCCAGGGCGTATTGCTCTAGGAGAGGAGCCATGCACTGGCCGCTATTATTCATATATGTCTGAGGTTTGACGAGAAGCACCTCATGCCCGGCGAAGAACCCCCGGGCCCCCAAGGCGGGAAAGGCCTCCCGCCGCCAGGACAGTCCTTCAAGACGGGCAAGGCGATCGACGACCATAAAGCCCAAATTATGCCTGGTGAGCTCGTAGCGGCTCCCAGGGTTGCCCAAACCAACCACACATTTCTGGGCCATTATTCCTCGCCCGCGCCCTCCTCGTCTCCTTCAGCAGCCTCTCCAGCCTCACCAGCTTCCTCAGCCGGCTCTTCTTCCACAACGGCAGCAGGAGCGACGACCGCGGCCACGACCTCATCGGGGTTGGTCAAGATCTTAACCCCTTCTGGAGCCTCAAGATCCTGGACTAAGAGGTTCTCCCCGACGGTCATCCTCGATACGTCGACAGCGATGCTCTCCGGAATCTGGTTCGCCAGACAACTGATCTCAACTTCCCACAGTTGGACGGCCAAGACTCCTCCATCGGACCCCCGATTCTCTTCACCTTCGACCACAATCGGCACCCTGGTGGTGATCTCCTCATCCAAGGCCACCTCGTAGAAGTCAACATGCAAGAGGTCGCCCCGGAAGGGATGGACCTGCATGTCTTTGAACAGGACCGTCTTCGTCTCGCCGACATCCTGCAGACGCAGATGGACGAGCCGGCCCAAAGCACCTTCATTAACCAGCCGGCTGCAATCCTGGGCATCGACCACCAGCGGCTTTGGCTCAACTCCGTACACAATCGCGGGCACCCGCCCCTCAGCACGGAGCTTGCGGGCCGCTCCCTTGCCAGTGGCGGAGCGAGTCCAAGCATTCAATTCAAGCGCCATTTCCTAGCCTCCTTAATGCCACGCGGACCGCCTCCCAAGGCGGTCGGCCATTTTCCTCAATACCGCTATATTATAGCACCGGTCGCTTTTTATCGTCAAACCTGCTAGTCGAAGAGGACGCTCACCGACAGCTCGTCGGAGATCCGGCGGATGGCTTCCCCAAAAATGTTGGCCACCGACAGGACCACCGTATTCTTCGTCCTCTTCTCCGGCGGGATGGGGATGGTGTTGGTCACCACCACCTCCGACAACTCCGCGTTCTCCAGGCCCTTGATGGCCGGGGAGGAGAATACCGGGTGGGTGCAGCAGGCAAAGACCTCCGTTGCACCCTCCGCCTTCAATGCCTCGACCACTTGGATGATGGTCCCCCCCGTGTCGATGATGTCATCGATGATGATGGCCTTCTTCCCGCTCACATCGCCGATGATGTGCATAACTTCAGCCACATTGGGCCGGGGACGACGCTTGTCCACAATGGCCAGGGGGCAGTGGAGGCGATGGGCCAGCTCCCTTGCCCGGCCGACGCCGCCCACGTCGGGGGAGACGACCACAGGATCCTTCAGGCCCTTTTGGTTGAAATACTCGGCTAAGATGGGCAACGCCCGCAGGTTGTCCACCGGGATGTCGAAAAACCCCTGGATCTGACCGGCGTGGAGGTCCATGGTCAGCACCCGGTTGGCCCCAGCCGCGGTGAGGAGATTGGCCACCAACTTGGCGGTGATGGGCTCCCTGGGCTGGGTCTTCCGATCTTTCCGGGCATAGCCGTAATAGGGGATCACCGCCGCGATTTCCTTGGCCGATGCCCGCCGCAAGGCGTCGATGATCACCAATAGCTCCATCAGATTCTCGTTGGCCGGTGAGCATGTCGGTTGAATGACAAATACCTTGGCGCCCCGGACGGTCTCCCGAATGCGAAGATCGATCTCCCCGTCTTTAAACCGCCGCACCTCCATATCGCCAAGGGGAACACCTAAATAGTCGGTGATTTCCCGCGCCAGTTCGGGATTGGCGGTCCCAGAAAAAATCTTAATTCCCTTGCTGGTAGTGGTCATTTCCATACCTCCACTTAATGAATTAATTCACTTTCTCTTGGCGCAGGAGACTCATCTCCATCGGGCGTCTATTCATCTGCCCGCCCTTTCCGCTTCCGGGCCCAACCCTCCCGGTTGTCCTGACGGGCCCGGGCAATGCCAAGGCTCTCCGGCGGCACATCCTTGGTGATGGTGGAACCTGCCGCTATATAAGCACCGCGCTTGATGGTGACCGGCGCGATCAGGTTGGCATTGCTGCCGACGAAAACATCGTCTTCAATGATTGTCTGGTGCTTTTGCCGGCCGTCGTAATTGCAGGTGATTACGCCGGCGCCGATGTTTACGCCCTCGCCGACGATCGCATCCCCCACATAAGTCAAATGGGGCACCTTGCTTCCCGAGCCGACCCGGCTATTTTTCACTTCAACAAAATCCCCGATCTTCACCTGCTCCCCGATGATGTTGCCGGGCCGCAAGTAGGCATAAGGGCCAATGCGGACCCCATCGCCGATCTTGCTTTCCACCAGGGTAGCATTTTGCACCTCAACGCCGCTGCCCAGCTCACAGTCGACGATCCGCACGCCAGGGCCAATCACACACTCTTCCCCAACGACGGTGCGGCCTTCCAAGAAGCAGAAGGGGTGGATAATAGTATCTTGGCCCACTTCCACATCCTTATCGATGAAGACCGACTCCGGATGGTAGATGGTTACTCCCTTCAGCATCAGCTCCCGCCGGATCCGGTCCCGCAGGACGCCTTCCGCAAAGGCCAGCTGGACCCGGTCGTTAATCCCCATGGCTTCCTGCCAGTCTTGGCACTGCAGGCTGCCGATCTTTTTCCCTTCCTCCACCAACAGCCCAATGACATCTGTTAAGTAGTATTCTCCCTGGGCGTTCTCGGGCCGAACCTTGGCCAAAGCCGGAAACAGATCCTGACTGCGGAAAATGTAGGTCCCAGTGTTGACCTCATCCACAGCCAGCTGGTCAGGGGTGGCATCCCGCTCTTCCACAATGGCCAGGACCGTCCCGTCCGTCCCCCGGATGATCCGCCCATAGCCCTTAGGATCGGGCATCCGCGCCGTCAAAATCGCGGCCGCAAAGCCGCGGCCGGCCGCCGCTAGTTCCTTTAGGGTCTCCGGCGCAAGGAGGGGCGTATCCCCCGCCAGCACCAACAGGTGACCCTCATGACCGGCAAAGATGTCTTTGGCCATGCTCACCGCATGACCTGTCCCCAACTGCTCCCGCTGCCAAAGGAACTCGACCCCGCCGCCGATGGCCTCCATGACCTTTTCCCCTTGATGGCCGACCACCACGATAATCCTGCTCACCCCCGCCAGGCGGAGGGAATCGATGACGTGGCCGACCATCGGCTTGCCACAGACTTTATGTAAAACTTTCGCCCTTCGGGAGCGCATGCGCGTACCCTGCCCAGCCGCCAACACCATCGCCGCCAGCTGACCCATGCTGATCCCCCTCTGCAGAACCTAGACCCGACCCGCCAAATGAAAAAAGGGCCGGCCAGGCAGCCTCATCCTCCGGTCCCAGCAAAAACTCCCCAACGCGGCACAAGTCCATCCCCCATGGGGATAGACTCTTGCTTGCGACCGGCGGGATTTGCCGCTCGCCAACCGGGGAACCGCCGCGCCCGGGCCGGGCTCCACACCCAATGCAAACCAACCGCCTCCCCCCACTAATTCTATCATTTGGAAGGACGGCATGCAACACAGGCCCAGGGAGACCTGAAATTCGCCGAACCAGAAGGCCCGGCGAATTTCGAAGGGGCGTGCTGCTATTGGTTTTTCTTCGTCTGGTACAGGCCGCCCTGCTGTTGCTGCCTGCGGCCCAGCTCCTGGGCAAATTCATAGAATAGCTGAGCTTCTTGATGCCCATCCATCGTAGGACGCTGCCTCATCTGATATCCTTGCCCACCAGGGCTTTGCTGCTGTTGCTGCTGCTGTTGCTGTTGACCTTGCTGATGATGCGGCATTTGGCCACCTCCCTTAACGTACTATTGGGCATCCCGGAACATATTCTTCCCCGATCCATCCCGGGAATCACAGGGAATGACTGGCCAGAGGGCCGCTTTCGCGCCGGGCCCCCAATTTGCGACAAAAAAAACAGCCCTTTGCGGACTGCAAAAAAACTGGCTGGGGTGCCTGGATTCGAACCAGGGAATGCCAGATCCAAAATCTGGTGCCTTACCGCTTGGCGACACCCCAGCGCTGCCTATTACATAAGCAAATATAGCAGAGAAACGAACCGTTGTCAAATCCACCGAATAGCCAGGGATAGCAGTTTTCCCCGACTCAGGAAGCCCCCTTGCCCTCTTCCAAGGCGACCTTGACCGCGAGGAACTGATGGGGTTTGTCCACATCAAAACCGATCTCCGCCCAAGGACAGATGACGGCAACCCCCCGCAGTCCCGTGAGCTCTTCAACCCGCCGGACGGCATCGCCGATGGCAAGTCTCTTCAACAAGAACCTTAAAGCAAAGGAAAACCCAAGCAAAGAAACGATCCGCCAGGGCTTTTTGCGAAAGGCGATGACTTCCTGGAGCAGATCCTCAAAACCTACCGCGGCATGCGGCCGCAAGAGCACCAAGTTGCCCCCGGTGAAGCTGCCCTCCCGCAGGGTGAAGTAAGTACGCTGAAGGTGAGGAAAGCTCCTCTCCATGATGTCCTGGGGAATCAGGGGGTAATAAAAATCTCCTGGTGTCTTCCTGCACTCCTCCAGGAAGCCTTCCACCGCCTCCTTGCTCAGGAGGGGGATGTCGGCCGTGGCGACGAGGACCGGCCGATGGCCACCCAAGGCCTCGAGGCCGCAAAACACGTTCGCGATGAGGCTCCCGGCCGGGTCCACCCGCAAGACTCCCTCCGGCCATCCAGTCGGCTCTTCCAGCTCCGGAGGGCCGACGATGACAACCCGCCTCACCCCGGCGGCAAGCAGGGCTTCCAGCACGTAAAGAAACATGGGCCGGCCCCCGACCCTGATCAGGGCTTCATGGGAAACAGGGTCTATTTCCCGCAGGGGACCATCGTTGGGCGCCCCGGCGAGGAGAATCCCATCCACCTCTAACAATCATACCGCCACCCTTCATGTTGCCTCCCGGACGCCCCTTGGGGAGGGATGCCCGCACCACAGGAAAACATCTTCCCCCTCCAGCGCGGCCATCGCCCTTTGGGCCCCGTCGAGGTCAGCAAAAAGGCCAATGATGCTGGGGCCGCTGCCCGACATGACCGCGCCGCAGGCTAGTCTTTTCATCCGCTCCGCGAGCTCCGCCACCTGGGGGTGCAACGGAAAGGTCACCGTCTCCAGGACGTTCACCATTTCCTCGGCAATCCCCGGGAGACAAGATCCCTCAAGATGCCGCTTCATCCCCTCAACGGACGGCCGGCGGTCCACTTTCCCAGGATCGAAGGCCCGGAAAACCTCAGCGGTGGATACGTAAAGTTTCGGGGTGAGGACCAAGACCGCATACGCGGGCGTGCAGGGTATATCCTCCAACAAATCCCCGATTCCCTCGGCAAGGGCTGTGCCTCCCCGCAGGCAAAAGGGCACATCCGCGCCCAGCTCCCGCCCCAGCCGCGCCAGCTCCCCATCGCTGATGGGAAGCTGAAGCAGCTTCCGAAGGCCAATCAAGGTCGCCGCGGCATCGGCGCTTCCGCCCCCAAGGCCCGCGGCGATGGGGATGCGCTTGACGATGTGGATTTCAACCCCCGCCTCGCCATTTAGTCGGTCAAGGAGGAGCTGGGCCGCCCGCCAGGCCAAGTTCGTCGGCCCCGCGGGAACCCCAGGGTGATCGCAGCGCAAGTGGATGCCGCGGCCCCCAAGAGTCACCCGCAAAGTCACCTCATCGGCCAGGGAAATCGACTGGAAGATGCCGCGAATATCGTGGTAGCCGTCGGGACGGCGCCTAACCACATCGAGGCACAAATTGATCTTCCCGCAGGCCTGCAGGGTCAACTCCCGGTCACGGCTAGTTGGATTCGCTTCCCAGGGGGCTCCTTCCTTCATCATCGGAAGATTCCCCGGAAAAAGTCCCGCACCCAGCGAAATAGGCGGATGAGGAAGTTTGCCCGCGGAACCTCTTCCGCGGCGACGACCGGCACCGACCCTAAAGTCTCATCCTCTCGGGAGACCACCAGCTCACCGATGACCTGCCCCTTAGCCACGGGGGCTTGAAGGCCGGCCTTTGGCCGCAGCTCCCGCTCCAGCTCCCTTTGACTGCCCCGCATAACCATCAATTTAAGATCCCCTTGGGCCAAAGCAGGCACCTGTTCCTTGCGGCCCCCGGGGATGGAGACGAGGCCGACATTTTCTCCCTCCACTGCGGCAAATACCTGCTCGAAGGCCCGAAAGCCAAAGTCCAAGATCCGGGCGGTCTGTTCCAGGCGGGCCGCATCGCTGTCGGTGCGCATGACGACGCTGATCAAACGCACATCATCCCGCTTGGCCGTTGCCGCCAGACAAAAGCCGGCAGCTTGGGTGTGGCCGGTTTTCAGGCCGTCGGCCCCGGGGTAGCTTCGAATCAGGCGGTTCGTATTCGTCAAAACAAAAGGCCTAGGTTCATGGCGGAAGTTTTTCTGCCAGATGCTGGTCCACTCTAGCACCTTAGGATGGCGCAGGATGATCTCCCGGGCCATGATGGCCACATCCTGGGCGGTGGTGATGCAGCCCGGCTCCCCTTCCGGAGTGGGCAGACCGCTGGCGTTGGCAAAGGTGGTGCCTTTCATCCCCAGCTCCTTTGCTCGCCGGTTCATGCGCTCAACGAAGTTGGCCTCCGTTCCGGCCAAATACTCGGCCACCGCCACCGAAGCGTCATTGGCCGATGCGATGGCCACGGCCTCAAGGAGCTCTTCCAAAGTGAACTTTTCATCGGGCGACAAGAAAACTTGGGAGCCTCCCATGGAAGCTGCATGCCGGGAAATGGGCACCACATCCTCTAGGCTCGCAACGCCTTCCTCCACCGCCTCCATGGCCAGCAGCATCGTCATGATTTTGGTCAGGCTCGCTGGGGGCAAAGGTTTGGTCTCATTCTTAGCAAACAGGACTTGCCCCGATTCAGCCGCAATCAAAATGGCCGACTCGGCGGGAATATCAAAGGCGGCGGCATAGACCGCTCCGGACAGTAGGGCGAGGATAGCTCCAACGATGATCAGCTTTCTTGCCTTCATTTCTTGCCCTCCACATTTGTTTTGGCAAGGCAGCCCGCTGTCACTCCTTGCCGTTGGACTCGTGCGTTCAATAGTTCCTGCGGCCCCTTAGACTGTGCTGTAGAGCAAGCGGCCGCAGTCGGACAAATCATAGCCCCCGAGCTCCAACACCGTCTCCTGGAAATCCTGGGACCGGAGGATCGCAAGGAGTCTTTCCATGAGCTCGCTTTGGAAAAACTCCTGTTCCACAACCAGATCGTAGCGCTCCTTGGCCAGGGGGATAAAATCGAGGCCGAGGGCCTTTGCTGCGCTATAAATCCCTAAACCCATGTGGGCAACGCCGTTGGCCACCGCGGCGGCAACGGCCATGTGGGTGAATTCCTCCCGCTCGTAGCCGCTGATAGACCTGGGATCGATGCCTAGTTCCTTGAGCTTAAGATCCAAAAGCACTCTGGTTCCCGCTCCCCGCTGCCGGTTGACGAACTGGATGTCGGGCCTGGCCAAGTCCTCAAGGCCCTGAATGCCCTTTGGATTCCCCGGCTGGATGATGATCCCCTGCTGGCGATAGGCAAGATTGACCAGGGCGACGGGCACATCGGGCAAGAGCCGCTGTAAGTAGGGGATGTTGTACTCCCCCGTCTCCTCATCAAGGAGATGACAACCGGCCAGATGGGCCTGCCCCCGCTTAATGGCGGCCAGCCCTGCGGTGCTTCCTACATGGGCAGAGGCCAGGCGCAAGTCCGGCCAGCCCCTCCCCAGGAAATCCGCGACGATATCCAAGGTCAAATCGTGGCTTCCCGCAACGAGAATCGTCTTTTCGATCTGCTGCCTGGAGCAGAAAAGCTCCACCTCGACTTCTTCATCCGCCTCCAGGCCTTGGGAGAGGCGAGGCACCCGCAGCAAACCGTCGGCTTTAACTAGACTGGAAACGTTCCCCGCCCCCCGACCCATGGGAAGGGCGACAACTTGGCCTTTGACCTCTCCAAGCCTTACCCGGACGAACTCTTCCATCCCCAAAGGCGAGACGACCCGCCGCGCCAGGCGCGCCTTCACCTTCTCCGGGACCGACGGCGCCTGACCCATCATCCGGCTCAGGATGGGCCGGACGAAAAGCTCTAAGGTCAGGTGGGCCGAGACCGGGTAGCCGGGGATGCCAAGGACAGGGGCGCCGCGGACAGCGCCCAGGACCACCGGCTTGCCCGGGCGGATGCCAACCCCGTGGACTAGAACTTCGCCCAGCTCCTCAATGACATGGGCGGTGTAGTCCTTCGAGCCGGCCGATGAGCCGGCATTGACCAAGACCACATCCCCCTGCTCCAAGGCCTTCTCCACTGCGGCCCGGAGCAAGTCCACATCGTCAGGCACAATCCCCCAGCGGATCCACTTCGCACCCCATTCTTCCAAGGTCAAGCCGAGGATGTGGGAGTTGAACTCGGGGATCTCTCCAGGCTGGAGTTCAGCCCGGGGCAAGGCCAGATCGCTTCCGGTGGGGATTACGACCACCTTGGGTCGGCGCCTGACCAGGACCTTTTCGATCCCCCCGGCGAGCATCGCCCCCACATCGACGGGACGGATGCGGTGGTTAGTCGGCAGGAGCAGATCCCCTTTCACCAGGTCCTCCCCGACGGTGCGGACATACTGCCAGGGGGGAGCGGCCGCGGTGATTTCCGCTGCATCCTCCCTGGGGAAATGGACATCTTCGATGCGGATGACGCTGTCGAATCCCTCCGGCAGCCTCTTGCCGGTGTCGATGAAGACCGCCTCAGCCGGCATGGCCAGCTCCTTGGGTGCGATTTGCGATGCGCCATAGGTGCTTTCCGACCGCACGGCAATGCCGTCCATGGCCGCACTGTGGTAATGGGGCACCGACCGGGCCGCGAAGACCCCCTGAGCGGTGATCCTGCCTAGCGACTCCTCAACGGGCACCTCTTCGGCGGGAAGACTGCTGAAAACCCCCAATTCCTCCAAACGCCCCATATACTTCTCCAAGGCTTCCTCCAAGGGCCGGTTGTCTAGATAGATCTTCCGCTCCAAGTCATCACCCCATCCCTAGTTTTCCCGATAAGTGTTTCACATGCAACAAGGTTTTTCCTGCCTGAAAGTAGGGGCTTGTCCCTTATAGGGGCAATTGGGGACGGGCAGGGAGCCTGCCCGTTTCTAGGCGCCTCGGGCTCGACGCCGGGGAATAAACAGTTTCCAGCCCTTTTCCAAACGGCCGCCCATCTCCCTCAATTTGGGATTGGCCCGCAAGATCTGTTCTTCCGTGGTTCGATACAGCCGGCTGAGTTTCCACAGGGTGTCATCTTCCTGGACGATGACGAAGGTGATGCTGGGAAGCTCACCCTCCAAGGGCTCTAAGGCTACAGCTTCGAGGACGGCTTCTTCCTCCAGGGGCTCGTAGACCCGGATGGCTCCCTGGACGGCCAAGGACACCGTCACTTGCTCCTCGTTGGGCAGGAAGGCCCTGGCATCGACCACTGCCAGCTCAGCGACGCCTTCCATGCCGGGGTGGACCCCCGCCATCTCCACCGTCAGGCTGAAGGGGATCGGCTCAGACCACTGGGCAAAGCGCAAGGGGTAGGGGTCCTCCCTGCCGGATCGGTAGTAAAGGGAGATCCGCGCCTCGCCTTCGACGGCAATCCGCCCTTCAGTGATCGTAACTGTCCCGGCATGGGCCTCGCCCCCCACATGGAGGATGTCGGCCACCCGGGGCAGGTCCCCCGGCAGGTTCAAGGTGCGCTCGACGACCGTTTGGCGTTCTTCCTGGGCGATGAACTGGTCGACCCGCAGGACATCCTTCCTGGTGGGGACCAAGTCTCCTTCTGAGGTCACTTCCCTCAGCATGGTCAGCTGACGCCGGCGGCAGCCCCGAAGGTACATCTCGAGGCTCGCCTCAACGGCCACCGTCCGGCTCCCTAGGACCTGGGCAGAAGTCTGGACGGGGCGGCACCGGCAGACCAAGTCCATCCCCACTTCAAGTCCTTCCATTTCCAGTATGAATTCGAAAGGCGTCCCTTCCGGGGCGGCAAAAAAGACTGGCCGGCCTCCCCCTTCCGTGCTCCAGTAAAGCAAGGCAAATCTTGTCTGGCCGCGGATAATGGCCCGGCCCGACCTGGCTTCACAGCCGGTGATGGTCGGCATCGCCAGGACGTCAAGCACCCGCTCCACATCCACCCAGCCCGCAGGAATGTCCAGGGAAGCATTGACTGTCCCTTCAAACCATTCTCTCCCCACCCCATCCTCGAGGGTGAGCCGCTTGCCTTCCGCTTTGACTTTATGCGGGGCCTTGGCCTGCACGCCGCTGATGAACTTAAGGGTTGATCGGGCATAGGCAGCTGCCGACACTTGCAGCAGCACTTCCACTTCTAAGGAGCGGCCTTCCCCATCGAGGGAGACATCGATGGCTTCCACCCATACCCAAGGCTCGATGACCGCTTCCTCCTCCACCCCTGGAATGTCAAGGGTGCAGCTAAACTGGAGGGCATCGGGCCAGTCAACCCCGTATACCTGCCCGGACCCTTCCTCCGCTTGATCCATCTCTGCCCCGTAGATCCCGTGGAGGCTGACTGTACCGGCAATCACCACCTCTTCGCCACTGACCTTGACCTCATCGATCCGGGGCATCCCCCGCACCTTGAGCACTTCTCCTGCCGACGGCAGCGGGGCGGGAATCCGCACAATTCCCTCGGCCACAGCTTGCCCCGCATTCCTGCCAATGAAGGCCTCTGTGCGGACTTGTTGCTCTTCAATACGCAGGCTCATCTGCTTCCCCCCTTTGCCCCACCGGGCCTCACTACCTAATACATATGCGAGATCAAAGGAATAGCAGTCTTACCAATTATTGCCTGCCTTGCGGATAAGATGGTTGGCTCCGATTTCTTTCCAGATGCGGGGATCCTCCAGCCCTAAGGCGAACACCGCCAGTCCTGCTAGGTTGTACTTGTTGACGAAGGAAGCTTTGGCGGCCATGGTCTTAGCCGTCTCGATCCAAAGGCGCCGGGGGCCATCCTGCACATAGTCAACCCGGGCGCCATCTTCCCTCCACCCATGGGCTCCGCCCAGTTGGACTGCCTGATGGTAGGCCGCCGGTTCTGGGTTTTCCCAGGCGAGAGCCGGCCAAAAACCAAACCTCTTGATGGGCCTCCCCGTCCACTGCCAGCCGTAGGCGGGCAGGCGCAAAATGACTTTCCAGGCCGGGACCGCTTCCAGCACCCGGGCGAGGACCTCCCGGCAGCGTCCATCGTCGATGATGGGCCCGGGCCGGGATGGGGCCTTGAGTTCATCATCAAAGCGCAGGATGATCCCGTCGACCTTTTCGGCCAGGGCCCAGTAATCCTCCCCGAACATCCCCCGCCAAGGCCGACCAAGATCCCTTGCCGGTAGGGTCAAGAACAAAAGGAGCTGCCTGCGCAGGGGCTTTAGCCCATCGAGGAGTCTTCCGATGGCGGACACATCGCCAAGGGCCAAGTCGCGAAAATCCAGGATCAATCCGTGGGCGCCCTGCAAGGCCCGGCGCAGCTGCCCAATCAAGTTTTGCCGCGGGCCCCGCCGGCCAACGGCCCGGCGAAAAAGACGACCTTCATAGCCGCCCTTTCCCAGGTTAGTCAGCACGGGCAGCAGGAACAAATCCCGCTCCCGGGCAGCCTCCGCAACTTGCTCTGGAATGGAGCCCACCAGTTCCTGCCTTTCCCCAATCTGGAGCCACAACCCGGCCACTCCGCTCAAGAAGCGGTGGTGCCAAAGCAAGGACTTAAGGCTGCGGTCGCCGTCGGCCATGTAGGCAATGACCAGCCGCTGGGGCAGGATGACCTCCTGTCCTTCGTAGAGATGCTTGAGAGAACGAAGAGAGTTGTAGGCGTAGAGGGCCTCCGGCCGCAGTCCATACCGGCGCAGGATGCGAGTTGGCGTCTCGCCGGGGGCGACGATGTGGACGCGGCGGGTCGGCAGGCGGTTGCCATCCTTGAGCAAGGCAAAGACCTGCTTGCCGGCCACGCCATCTACCTGCAGCCGCATGGCCCGTTGAAACTCCCGCAAGGCCTCATAGGTAAGCCAGCCAAACTGGCCATCGGGGGGACCCGGATCAAAACCCAGATCGGCTAAGAGAGTCTGCAAGGCAGCCACATCAGGGCCCTGCATCCCCAGTTTCAAGACTCGCCCGCCAAGTCTCCTTGGTGTCAAGACGCCCACTCCCACCGGCTTCTTTTTTATCCTATGCAGGCGGGCCGGGCGTCATGTTCAATTGCTGGCGGCGGGCCCGCTGGACGTAGCCTTCTGCCTTGATCCGGGCGGCCTGAATCTCCTCCTGGGTAGGATTGGCACCCAACCGACGACGGAATTCCTCGCCGAAGAGTTTTAGGAACCGCTCCATCTTTTTTGAGCCTCTGATCCCCCATTCCTCGTAGTGCTCTTCGATATAATCGACGATGTCGATTACCAGCTCGCTGATGACCTGTTGGCGATGACTGCGGTTGAGCTGCCTGACCGCGTACCCAACGAGGACTACAACCAGGGGCTCCATCACCCCTTCGCTGGTGATGATCTTGACGGCGTTTACCAGCCAGCTAGGCATCTTTTTCCCCCCTTCAAAGGCTAATGTCAAGCACACGCAAGACATTCTCTATCCGATTGATCACCGTCGCCTTGGCCGAACCGGCAAAGAGCAGACCGACCGCCCTGTTATGCTCATCGAGGACTAAGGATCCGCTGTCGCCCGGCTGGCTCATGTTGGTCGCAATCAGCTGATCTTCAAAGCGGGCCTCCCCCACCTCCCCCATGTTCACCACCAGGGAGGCGTCTACCGCCACGATCTCGCCCCAGGTTACGCCGCTAGACCGGCCGCTTTTTCGCACCCGCTGGCCCACCTTGGCCTCCGCCACCCCCGTCGGAGCCCCAACCTCCAAGATCTCTTTCCTGATCCAGCCCTCTTCCAGGGGCAGGGCGAGGGCGGCATCGACCAGGTTCGCCCCCGTTTGCTTGCGAAAGAGGCGCAGTTCATAACTGGGAAAGATGAATTGCAGCAGCCGGTTGGCTGTGGCCGCCAGGCTCCGCGCCACCTTGCAGGTAGGTTCAGCGGAATCTGTCCGCAAGGCCGCGAAGCGATACAGATGGCCAATTACATCTCCAGGGGAGCGCCCGCCGTCGTACGGCCCCGGCTGGAGGATCTCATCACCGATCCGGGCCCGCGCTCCGTTTCCCCCTTCCAGGTTGGCAAGGACGTGGTTGTTGGATAGGATAAGGAGTTTGCCCGTCCGGCGGTCCTTGACTACCGCCCCAAAGGTCCCTGCCGTTGATCGATAATGGCCGATGCTCATCCCGGGAAAAGCGGGCCGACTCCGGTCGGTGCGGCTCCCATGGAGCACAACCTCCCCGATTTCGATGACATCTGTAACCACCCCGCCGAGTTCCTGCGGCACCAAGTCCCGGGGATGGAGACGGTCGGCATGCTCCTTCTTTTTGACAAAGACTAAGACGGCCTGCTGATCTGTCCGTTCTCCTCCCACATGCTTGAAGCCCACCCCAACCCCGACCACATTCTTCCGGTCGAGGATGGCTGCCCTTGCTTTCCGCGTCAGTTCATATTCCATTTCCACTCCCCCCAAAGCCAAGCCCCTGTTGGTTAATATCTATATATTCCTGGCTGGGAAGGGTGGTGTGAAACATAGGTCTATTGCCCCTAACCGATTGGACGAGGGAACAAAAAAACCCCGGATGGACTCCGGGGCGTTTCCAGAAGATGGGGGAAAGGGACTAAGCTGTCTCCACCATACCGATGCGAGTGTCGCCAATCATCAACTCGACTGTCTCCGTCAGCACGTCAGCGTAAGTGTATGACACGCGGCGGACCGCATTTTGCTTGTCGAGGTAGACCACAAAGACGTTGGGATACGTCCTCTCGAGAATCCCCTCTGCCTCCATGACCTGCCTGCGGCCGCGATTGGCCCGCAATTTGATCTTCTTGCCTACACACGCATCCAGGTCCTTCTTGATCTCGGCGAGGACGTTCCGCTGCTTGGACACTCGACCACCTTCTTTCCGGACTTATTCGGACCTATTTTAGCATAGGGTGGCCATAGTTGTCAAGCATAAATGATAAGTATACCAGAGGTCAGGAAAGGGTGTCAAGTGCATTTCGCTAAATTGCTGTTGGGCTGAGAAAATGACAGTAAAGAGGCGTCGCCCTCTGGTCCTCTGGGGGCGACGTTTTTCTTTCCTATCGGTGATCCTCCCTTGGCCATGGAGAGGGGATGCCCGGAGCTACGACAAAGCCGCTAGGATGCCGCGGTAGATGGCAGCCGCGGCCCGCTGGCGGAAGGACGGCTGGAGGACGAGGGCCTCATCGCCAGGATTGGAGAGGAAAACGAGCTCCACCCAGGCGGCGGGGATCGGAAGCTCCCGGAGCAGGGCGTGGTTTGTCTCTTTCACCCCTCGATCATAGGTTTCCAGCTCCCCGACCAGCTCCCCGTGGATGCAGCGGGCAAGGCGGATTGAAGGCCAGCGGCCGTTATGGAGGACTTCCGTGCCATGTTCCTCGGGATCGTAGGAGCTGTTGTGGTGCAAGGAGACGAGGAGGAAAGGTTGGAAGGTGCGGGCTGCTTCGGTGCGCTCCCGGGTAGTGCAGCTCTCCCCTTCCAGGCGGGTTAAGGGGCCAAAGCCGCCCCCAAGTTCAATCAGCCGCTGGAGCCGGCGGGCAAGGTCCATGTTCAGCTGTTCCTCATTGCAGTGGCGCCCCGCAACACCACCGTCCTGCCCCCCATGACCGGGGTCGAGGAGGATTGACTTTCCCCGCAGCAGGGGGTCTTCCTGGCCCAGGACCCACGTGTTGCTGGACTGGTCCCAGTAGCATCCTGCCCGAAAAAACTTGGCAAGGACCAGGAGGGGAGCGTAGGCCAAGTCCCCCTCCAGGAAGATGTCACCTTCCAAGGAAAGCTCTCCGCCAGGGCCGCTGAGCAAGGGGCCGCGGTCGGCGAAGGTCAGCCTGCCCCCTAGGCGGGGTACGGCCCGCTGGAGGGGAACGTAGATGCCCTCCCCATGGCGGCGCACCCCGGGATGGATGTGTCGTCCGTTGATGATCAACTCTGCACGATGAACCATGGACCAGCCCCCCAGACGGCAGCTTATGCTATATGATACTGCCGGGGGGAGGGAAGGGTGCCCTACTTCGTGTACTTATCCGCGACCTTGCTGGCCCCGAAGGAGTCGGGCTTGATGCGGGCATCGAAGCCGCTGCCCACAACCATGCCTACCACTTCCCTGATCAGGTCCTTCGTTTGGCCCTTTTCGCCCACATCCAAATGGATCTCCAGATCTAAGTCCCCGTGGCCATTGCGGGCTAGTCGATCGGCAATGCGGCTGGCCACCCCCAAGCTGCGAGCCGTCTCGTAGTAGATCCGCTGACGAAGGCTGTGGCCGATGAACTGGTGATCACGGCAATAGTAGTACCGGGCGCCTTTCCCCAGCCGGTGGATGATGATCGCGGTGACAAAGCAGACATCGTCCCGGCTTTGGGAGTCGGTCCCGATGATCAGCTTGTACTTGTCCTCGGGATTGGACTGGATGTAGGCCAGGATATCGTCAAACATTTCATCAATGGTCATTCGACCTTTGCTGGGGCTGATAAAATACTCCATATCCCGCGTCAACGCCTTTCAGAGGACTGCTCCTACATTCCTTCCCCCTCGTCCCCATTCCTGCCCGCAACATCTTGAATTTTCCCCACCCTTTGGAATTCCATCCATAGACTGAGGAATTCCTCCGGGGTGAGGCTCTCACCCCGCCGGCTAGGATCAATCCCGGCGCCAAGGAGGAAGTTTTCCGTCTCTTCTTTGCTTAAAGGGTTCCACGGAGCCGCAGCTAGGGCATTGGCCAGGGTCTTGCGCCGCTGGCCAAAGGCGGCTCGAATTAACAGGGAAGGACCTTGCAGGTCCACCCCCAGGTCGTGTCGGGGAAGGAGGCGGACAACCGCTGAATCGACCTGGGGTTTGGGGTAGAAGACCTGCCTTGACACCTTAAAGAGGATCTCGGCCCTGGCTTGCAAAGCAACGGCCACGGACAAAGCGCCGTAGGCCTTGGTGCCCGGCCGGGCAACCAGCCGCTCCGCGACTTCCCCTTGCACCATGATGACCATCATTTCCCACCCTTTCCACTCAAGGAAGCGGAAAACGATGGGGCTGGTAATGTAGTAGGGGAGATTGGCCACGACCTTGATGGGGGATGCCTCCCCGAGGAGGGATGGGAGGTCTAGGGCCAGCACATCCCCCTCCACCACCAAGACCCGATCGGGCGGGAGTCTATCCCGGAGGACTTGGACCAAGGCGCCATCGAGCTCCACCGCAATGACCCGGGATGCCCGGCGGGCCAGCTCTTCCGTTAAGGTGCCTACCCCAGGGCCGATCTCCAACACCACATCGTCCCCGGTGATGGCCGCCGCGTCAACAATCTTGTCACGAATGTTGCGGTCAATCAGAAAGTTTTGCCCTAGGGATTTTTTCGGCTGCAACCCGTATTTCTCCAGGACGGCCCTGGTATTCCTCCAGACTACCACATCCCCCGGCATGGGCCTCCCCCTACTCCAGGACGTAGACGGTCACGCGCCTGCGCCCAAAGTGAATGGCTTCCCGGTAAGTATCAAAACAAAGATCGATCCGGCGCCCTTTGATGGCGCCGCCCACATCCGCGGCCTCGGCAATCCCGTAGCCAGGGATGTAAAGCATGGTCCCCAACGGAATGACGCTGGGATCGACGGCAACAACCCCATAACCTGCCGGCACGCCCGTTGCGGTAAAGCCATCGGCCCACTTGCCGGTGCTTTCCGGCCCCGGATAGTAGGCGGTAGCTTCCATTTCGATAGCTTCCCGGTAGCGGATGGGCCCTTGGGGCGAAGCTAGGGTGCGAATGACGATTTTGGTGCCCACGGCGATGATCTTGTCTTGGGGCGGACGGACCACCCGGGTGGCGACCGTCTCCCGGCGGGCAAGGACGCCATCCTCGTAAGTTAGTCTAACCGTATTGGCTCTGATTCCTTCCCGGCCCTCCTGCACGACCTTCCTTTTGCCTTTTTCCAGTTCCGGGTCTTTCTTCTCCCGGGAAGCATATGGAATTGGCTCTTCCTCGATGATCTCCTCTTGCTGCACCCGGGTCACCACAACCAGCGAGGACTCGGCGATGAAAACCTCCAGGTCTGGTTCGACCCGGTCCAAGGGCCCAAGCTCCACCCCCAGCCGCGCGAGGATCTCCCCCACCGGCTCCCCGGAAGTCAAGCTGGGCAGCTCCTCTCCATCGACGGCAACGACGACTTCGCTCGGTGCGAGGATCTCAACGAAGGTCTCTTTGTGCAGAGGTTCAGCGGGGGAAGGAAAGATGTCGTAGGTCTCATCCAAAGCTAAACCGGCGGCCTCTAGAGCATCGGCTACGGTGCGCCCCCTGGTGCGAAGATGGATCTCATCGGCGCCATGGTAGATGGTCACCTCTTTCAACGACCAGGGGCCCCATAGGTAA
>Ga0209537_1002069_pt1 | contig 20837 bp, 21 predicted proteins | sample BioPla4DNA1_FD_187698 | JGI IMG/M metagenome (GOLD analysis project Ga0209537, IMG submission 187698) | Biogas fermentation microbial communities from Germany - Plant 4 DNA1 (SPAdes) (version 2) | ecosystem: Engineered > Bioreactor > Anaerobic > Digestate | place: Bielefeld, North... | reverse complement strand
GTTATATATCAATATATGAGATAGGTGCTTTGTTTTGTCACAGGCAGCAGTAGTATATAAAAAAGCACTTTTGCCCCTAAAAAATAATAAGAAATGATTGACAAGCTTATAGGATAACGTTAAAATATATTTAACGTTAAAAATATTTTATCGGGGAGGCTTCAGCTATGGAAATAGTTATTGAGAATAAGAGAGGAAAACTAAAACAACTAATAGGCTATAAAGACTATATGCTTTTATTTATTGCTAATTTCATTTCAAGATTTGGGGATTCCATAGATGCTATAGCCTATAGCTTTATGGTATATGAGCTTACAGGCTCTAAGCTGTTGATGGGAACTTTATTTGCTGTTAATGCTATTCCCAATATAGTTTTATCTCCCTTTGCTGGAGTTATAGCGGATAGGTTTAACAAGAAGAGGCTTATCACTATCGGCTATTTGGGAAGAGGGATAATGGTATCTATAACTGCCTTGATGCTATCAATAGGTATTCTTCAGCCTTGGCATCTTTTTATTATTACACTGATAAATTCTACCTTTGAAACCTTAGTAAGCCCTGCAACAATGTCTATCTTGCCTCTGCTAATAAAAGAGGAAGTGTATTTAATAGCAAATTCTTTTTCTAATTCAGCTTTTAAGTTTGCTGAGCTACTAGGTACAGCAATGGCTGGTGTCCTTATTGGATTTATAGGTACATCTGGAGCCATTTTTGTAGATGGAGCTACCTTCTTTATAGCAGTGTTGCTAATTTCATTTATGAAGGTTAGAGGGGATAAGGTGTCTAAGGAAAAGATAGAGGTTAAGGCTTATATAAATGATTTAAAGGAAGGCTTTATCTTTGTAAAAAACAGCTATCTAATAAGAACAGTGCTAATGTTATTTGCCTTAATTAATTTCTGTCTATCACCTATTAATGTACTGATGCCTGCTTTTGTAAGTGAGACATTACAGGCAGATGCATCTGTGTTAAGTCTTATTGAGTCTGCTATAATAATTGGAATAATCCTTGGCGGTTTTGCTGTAGCTTCTATTGGTACAAAAATTAAAAATCATACCCTAATGAGTTGGGGAATAATACTTTTTGGAGTTAGCTATAGCTTGTTTTACTTCCCGGGAAATATTTTGCCAGTAGGAATTTATTCAACGGCAATGAGTACCCTGGCTGCTTTCCTATTAGGCTTTGCAATTCCTTTTGTAACATCCCCTATAACCACTAAAATCATGTTAAGTACAGAGAAGAACATGATGGGAAGAGTAGGAGCCTTTATGACAATGATAAGCTGCTGTGCCATACCTTTAGGCTCTGCCATTACTGGAACTATATCAGAACTATTACCCATGACTACCATATTTGCTATAATGGGTGGTATAATAATATTAATGGGTATAAGGGCTAAAATGGATAATAGATTAAAGGAAGCAGCTTGATGAAAGAGGCGATAGTGATTTGAAGGATGTAAAACATTTAAAAACCTTAGAGGAAATTAGGGCAATATCGGACCCCTATCGGTATAAAATCTTGAATTGCTTTTATAAAATTGGTGAGCCTATTACTGTAAAGCAATTAGCAGATGAGCTAGGGGAGGTTCCAGCAAAGGTACATTATCATGTGAAAAAGATGGAGAAGGCAGGGCTTTTGACTTTAGTTCATACAAAGGAGATTAATGGCATCATAGCAAAGTACTATGAGCCTACAGCCAGACATTTTAGAATCGAAGGTGAAGAAACTGAAGGTATGAACGAGGCCTTAAAGCTAAGCGAATCTCAAAAGCTAGTTTCTCAAATTTTTGATGACAGTAAAAGAACCTTTCTGGAGCAAATGTATGTAAGGGAAAAGAAGGATAAGGGCAAAAATACATCAATTAATGTTGTAAATACAGAAAATATTTTTCTAACAGAAGAGGAAGCTCAGGAGTTAGTTGAATATATTAATGATTTTATTGATAAAAAGAGAAAAAGACCAGAAGAGGAGGCAAATAATATCAACGAATATCAATGCTTCTTCTCTATTATAAAGATGAGAGATAAGTAAATTTATAAAAAAGGGGAAATTATTATGACAACAGTAGTTGAAAGATTCTTAAAGTATGTAAAAATCGATACCAGATCCGATGAGGATTCTACCACAGTGCCAAGTACTGCAAAGCAGCTAAATTTGGCTAGGGAATTAGTGAAGGAAATGGAGGAAATGGGTCTGAAGAATGTATCCTTAGATGATAATGGATACGTGATGGCAGAGCTGCCTTCTAACATAGATAAGGATGTACCAGTTATAGGCTTTATAGCCCACATGGATACATCACCAGACATGACTGGAGAAAATGTTAACCCACAGATAGTGAAAAAATATGATGGGGGAGACATTATACTTAATAAGGAGCAAAATATAGTACTGTCACCAATGGAATTTCCTGAATTAAGAGATTATGTAGGTCAGGATTTGATAACCACAGATGGAACAACTCTTTTAGGGGCCGATGATAAGGCAGGAATAGCAGGTATACTTGCAGCTATGGAATATTTAATGGCCCATCCAGAGATTAAGCATGGTACTATAAAGATTGGCTTTACTCCTGATGAGGAGGTTGGCCGAGGAGCAGATTACTTTGATGTAGAAAAGTTTGGAGCAGATTTGGCCTATACCGTAGACGGCGGTAAAATAGGTGAATTGGAATACGAAAGCTTTAATGCAGCTGCAGCCAAAATTAAAATTAAGGGAAGAAATGTACATCCTGGATATGCAGCAGGAAAGATGGTAAATTCAATTTTAATTGCCAATGAGATAATAGGAAGCTTTCCAGCAGATGAGGTGCCAGAAAAGACTGCTGGTTATGATGGTTTCTATCATTTAAACTCCATGCATGGGGAAGTAGAAGAAAGCAACTTACATTATTTAATTAGAGATTTTAGCAGAGAAAGCTTTGAAAGAAGAAAGCAGTTTGTAGTTGACCTTGTGGAGAAAATGAATAAGAAGTATGGGGAAGGCACTGTTATTTTAGATTTAAAGGATCAATACTACAACATGAAGGAAAAGATTGATGAGGTTAAATATATAGTAGATATAGCCTTCGAGGCTATGGAAGCCGTTGGGGTTAAGCCTATAGTAAGACCTATAAGAGGCGGTACTGATGGTTCCAGATTAAGCTTTATGGGACTTCCTACACCTAACATATTTGCAGGAGGAGAGAATTTCCACGGAAAGTATGAATATATATCCATTCAGTCCTTGGAAAAGGTTGTAGAGGTTATTGTAAAAATTGCAGAGCTTTTTGCAAATAGATAAGGTTTGAAAAAGGGAAAAGGTCTGTTGCACAAGAACTGATTTACCAGTTGTGCAGCAGACCTTCTTTTATAATTAGGAATTAATCGTCGCCTCTATCATTACCGAAGAAGAATAGGGCTATAGTTCCAGGACCGGAATGGGATCCTATAACTGGTCCTACATAGTTGAAAATAACATCCTTAATATTAAACTCTTCCTTAATTAGTCTTTCAAGCAATCTTGCATCGTCTTCGCAATCACCATGGCTGATAGCTATAACCTGATTGTCAGGGTCCACAATTCTTTGCTTTAGGGCATCGGCTAAGGCCCTAATAGACTTCTTTCTTCCTTTAACCTTGGTAACAGGCACTAGTTTACCTTCCTTGTTAACCTTAAGAACAGGCTTAATATCCAATAAGGTACCTAAAATAGCACTGGTGGAGGAAACTCTTCCCCCTCTTTTTAGGTGGTGTAGGTCGTCTACTGTGAACCAATGATTTAATTTTAACTTGTTGTTTTCTACCCAGTTAACAACAGCCTCCTTTGACTCTCCAGCCTTTAGTCTTTCACAAGCGTTATAAACTAATAAGCCCAAGCCCAAGGATGCACATTTAGAATCAATAATAGAGATATCTGCACTAGGATTTTCCTCTAATATTGTATCTCTTGCAATGCAGGCACTGTTATAAGTACCACTAAGGGCTGATGAGAAGGCTATATATATTAAAGAATAGCCCTCGGATACATACTTGCGAAAGGTTTCCTCGAAGGTAGAAGGATTTATTTGAGATGTAGAAGACATCTCGCCCTTCCTTAACTCGTTGTAGAAATCTTTATAGCTTATGGATTTTCCAAAGTCATCTTGATAATCCACGCCCTTAAAATGAAAGGTTAGAGGCATTATCAATATATTATTGTCTTCGGTGTATTTAACTGGTAGATCAGAACAAGAATCAGTTATCAACAAAATTTTCATAGAAACGCTCCTTACAAATTTATTAGGGTAAAATAAAATTAATTTATATTTTAAAGGTTTTTACTTTAATTTAGTCCATTCCAAGCTAGATAGATGAATTGATTATAACATAATTTCTCAGGTAGATAAATACAGAACATAAGCTTTATTAATAAGATTCCACTTATATGGATTTTTATTACTGTAATGGCCTTATAATTTCTTTGTAGAAAGTTAAATCAACCAGTATAATAGAGTTAAGATTAAACAAAAAGGTGAGAAATGATGAAGGATGAAATAAAGGAAGAGGATTTATACCCGCCAGTGAAGGAATATTTTGAGTCTTTAGGCTATAAGGTTAATGGAGAGGTGCGAAGCTGTGATATGACAGCCTTAAAGGACGAGGAGCTTATTATTGTGGAGCTAAAGAAAAACCTCACCGTAAGCCTATTAACCCAGGCGGTTATTCGGCAAAGAACTGCTGACCTTGTTTACATAGCTATACCAAAGCCTAAAAAATTTAGGTTTAATGCTAAGTGGAAGGATACCTTACATTTACTAAGACGATTGGAGCTAGGTTTGATTGTAGTAGATATAAAAAAGGGAATAAGTACCGTGGAAGTGGTACAGGAGCCAGTTCCTTTTGACCGAAATAAAAGCATCCAGTTAAATAAGAAAAAAAGAAGGCTCTTGATAGAGGAGATAGAAGGAAGAAATATAGATTTAAACAAAGGAGGCAGCAGGGGCAAAAAATTGGTGACAGCCTATAGAGAAGCAGCCATCTTAATAGCTTCCTGCTTAGAGCTATATGGTCCCTTATCGCCAAAGGAGCTAAGATCCCTAGGCAGTGATGATAAAAAGACAAGCTCTATTTTAAATCAAAATTACTATGGCTGGTTTGAAAGGGTGAAAAAAGGAGTTTATACCCTAACAGAACAAGGTCGTAGGGACTTACAGCAATATCCTGAACTTGTAGAATACTATCAAGATAAATTAAAAAATAAGGGTATAGAAGGGGATTAGATAGCTAACCGCTAAAAATTACCTTAAATTAATAAATGTATATTTAACTTAAAAATTGAAACAATATAACTAGGAATAAGAAATGGAGCCGCCTGCTATAAAAATGTGAGGTGATAACAAATGAAGAAATGGAAAACCTTAATGCTGTTAACCCTTTGTGTGAATATTATGCCCTTATTAGGATTTAATATAACTGAAAATGGAACAGATATTAAGGATACCTTCAGAATATATGTAACAAAACCCTTGAAAATATAAATCGAGCTATAAGTATTAGCTCGATTTTTAAATTTCCCAATTAATGTACACATCTGTCCAATATTTAGGCATTTCAAGAACATGAGGAAAGCTATAAAAGTCATGCTCCCTGTAAGGCTTCCTTCTAATATTCTATAAGATATGAAAATATTTTCACAGTTTTTTCTGCAATTTTATGAAAAATTAAATATAGACAGTGCCTTTTCCCTATGTTATAATATACCTAAGTTAAAAGTAAATAGAAATAAAAGCTGTAGCAGAGCAGGTATTACGCGTTAAGTGTTAGAGGATGGGAGTATAGCCTCTAAACGAAAAACCTAAATTTAGGTTTGCGATGTAATATTTCATCCACTGTTACGTTAAAAGGTCTTTCTTTCTTTTTAATGTAACAAGATAAAAGGAAGGAAAGACCTTTTATCTTGTTACTAAGTAAACTTAACATAGGAAAGGTCCATAAAACATGTTTTGCCACAGCAGAGTTTCTAGTTCTTATAACTTGGTCTTTTTATCAAAAATCAAAATTGAACTAAGATATTAAGGGGGTTTTTTTATGGACAAAAACAAACAAAAAGATTACATTAGAAAGGTTGTATTTACTGGAGTTATCATAGCTATGGCTCTAGCAGTAAGAACCTTTAGCCAGATGGTATACATAGGTGGGGTACCAGCTATGAGAATTGGTATATCTGGTATATTTTCTAAAATTCCAGCTTTGCTTTTTGGACCATTGTTTGGGGGAATAACTGGTGCCATAGTTGATGTTATAGGATTTCTTATGAAGCCTACAGGTGCCTACTTACCTTGGTACACTCTCACCGCTATTATGTCTGGTGTACTAATAGCTATACTATGGAAGAACATAAAGCGGTTTAATGCGGAAAGCTTTCAAAAGATATTTATAATCATATTTATCCTCATAGGAGTTATTGGACTAGTTAATCATATATGCTTTTTATTCTACCAAGACTCCAATTGGGCTCAGTTTATTGGTTCCTTGAAAAATAAATATTTTGCTATATATGGCCTTGAAATTTTGTCAGTGGTAGGGATATTACTCTTCTTTATTGATTGGGCCATAAGAAAAAAGTTCAAAGTAGAATTTGTACATAAATATTCTCTAAAGCTACTAATTGCAGTAGGTATACCTGGTCTTATAGAGACTACTATTAATACCTTTATAATACTTGCTACTTGGGTAGGAGTTAATAAGCCAGGCTTTATAGTGTTCTGGATACCTAGATTTATTGAGCAGATAGGTCAGACCATACTACAGGCCTACACTATTCCATTTATCCTGTATGCTTATGAGAAATTTGCTGTAAAGAAAGATTAATAGTAAATGCCGGTTTGTAGCCTTTCCATGCAAACCGGCAATTTTTATATCTTTTGGACTTGGAATTTGTCTGCTGCCTTTTCCTCGCTTTTTTAGCTTTTAAAGGTAGGATAGCACTTTTTCAAATATATTGCTTTGATTTAAAAAATGTTGATAAATAAGCGAAAGAATAGGACAAGCAATAGGGAGCATTTTTTATGTAAAAAAAGACTGTTGCATAACTAGCAAACTAGTTATTGTGCAACAGCTCTCATTCTAACATGTATTTGTGGTAGATAATATTATATGGCTACGAACTGATTGCTTTCCTTATTATAAGTATATCCTACGGTCTTTAATTTATCTTCAATAACAGAAGGGTTTACATCCCAATCATCACATAGGCTATCTAAGGAAGAATAAAAATCTCTAAGCTTCATATTAACCATACTTAGAAGCATATAAGGATCCATTGCTAAAATTCTTTCTAAATCCATTCTATAAATACTCCTTTCAACTATTTTGAGGGAAGGTTAATTTTTTGGTTAGTCTATCTGAACCTATAACTGTATTACTAAAGATGCTGGAGGCATTTTCAATGTAGTCCTCTGGGTTAGATAGAGAAGGACTAAAGTGAGTGAGCCATAGTTCTTTTACATTTGCATCCCTAGCTATAGTAGCAGCTTCGCTAAAGAGCATATGCTTATTTTTTATAGCCTTATCAATTTCATTATCCTCAGCATACATACCTTCTGCAATAAGCAGGTCGCTATCCTTTACAAACTCTATCAGACCATCAAAGGGTCTTGTATCGGTAAAGTAGCTTAGCTTTAAACCTTGACGACTTTCACCTAAAACCATATCTGGATGGTAGGTTATCCCGTCCTGTTCCACAGTTTCGCCCTTTTGAAGCTTACTCCATAGGGTTACAGGAATATTGTTGGCCTTAGCTTTGATAGGATCAAATTTTCTAGCCCTTGCTACATAGATACTATAGCCAACACAGCTTACGGTATGGTCTAGGGCTAGGCTTTTAATGGATAAATCATCTATGTTTAGATTTACTCCACCTTCTAAGTCAGCTTCTTTAAAGCTAATATCATAGGGAAGTTGAGGGCACAAAACCCTAAGGCCATTAAGAATTTTAAGAAAGCCCGGTGGACCAATTATGGTTAAGGGTTCTTCCCGCTCTGAATTTGCAATGGTTAGTAGCAGGCCAGGTAAGCCTACCACATGGTCTGCATGGGCATGGGTAAAGCAAATCACATCTATAGTTTTAAAGCCCCAGCCTAGAATTTTCATAGACACCTGGGTGCCTTCACCGCAATCTATTAATATTTTTCTTCCATTATAAGATAGGAGCAGGGAAGTAAGGCCCCGTTGAGGAACGGGCAAACTGCCTCCGCAGCCTAATAAGCAAAGATCTAACACTGATATCAGTCCTTTTATTAAAATAAAAATTTTGAAACTTGCAAAGTTGTCCTTAATATCTGACTTCCGACCTCTCACCTCTGACTTCTAAAAGCACCTTAGTGCTTTTTTGCTATGTTGCTTTGTTTCAAAAAACAGTTGATATATGAGGTGTAATCTGGACAAGCATTAAGGATTAGTAGCCAGTAGCTAAAAAAGCTTCCGATATCTATAAATTATATTATATCTAAAGTTGCTAATAATTAAAATTAATTTTATACTACTACATTTATAAATATTTTTAATATATAACTTGAATTGATTCGATGAAGGCTGATTATTCTATGGAGGAGGCTAGGTACTTTATTTAGAATTACATTTATGACAAGTTAATAGAAGAGCTAACAATTGTAAAAATGCTTATTAATAGAATTAGGGAAAAACTAAGCATAAATCCCCTAATTCTTTAAAATTGCTACCTTGCAGTGTTTAATTTATATGTATTTTCTTTTGTTGAAACTTGAATAAGTGATTATGATTTATTAATGTATCTAAATATTATTTCAGCAGCTTCTTTAGGAGAAATCTTGCTTACATCAATTTTTTAGTAATTCCTAATTCAAATTATGCTAAGCTTTTTTACAGTTTCTAAATTCAAACCTGTTTTAGCTGTGATTATTTGATTATCTAATAAACTTCTTATAATCGCTTCCACTCCAATTTGAAACCTCAAAAATACCTTTGTATAGTCTAAACAATTTTTTAATGCCTTTCACTGGTGAGGTTAAATAATTTATAAACAACTTATATTCATCCATTGAGTCTAATTCTTCATCATCACTAAGAGAAAAACAAGAATCAAAATATTGCTTTCTATTTTCATAGGCTTTTAAATCCTTATAGCCTAAAATTACAATATATTTATCATTTAACACATCAGAGATTGCTTCTAAAACTAGTTCATCAACTGATATTTCATATTCTATAATACTTGCACCACCAAAATCCACATACACTCCACCGAATTCATTTATGCTAACAGATAATGAAAAACGGGGGTTAATCTGATTTTTAATTGTCAAGATTGCTACCTTGCCTAGCTTTTTATGATAAAATCTCTCAATATTAATATTTATAGATTTCTTTAAAATCATCAGGATGAAAATGAGTTATTTCTTTATCATTTTGCTCAATCCTTACGTAATTATCAAGGGCAGTAATACTAGAATTATCATTTACCTTTAACACTATTACATTTTCGTTGATTAGGGACAATTTATTTTCATGGTCATGCTTTTTTAATGACCTGTATACTTCTTTCATTGATTTCATGATTCTGCTCCTTATCTATTAACCTTTTAAAATCTTATTAATATAAAAGTGGCTGAATCGAGGTATAAGTTAAGTTGCTATAAATATCAAAAAGCATTCAACTTCTTCCCCCACTTTACTGATAATGGCTTTAAAAATCTATAGAATTCTCAAGTTACAAGCTTCTAGCTCCATTAAACTATTTAAGTATTCATTGTTCACCATCATATATTGACCTAACGCACCCATTTCATAAGTACCTCCCATATCTTTAATATTTAATTATAATACTGGAAAAAGGCCAGAGATATTATATAAAAATATCTCTGACCTGTACTTGCTGTCTTAGGGTTTAATTTATTTTTTGGTTAAAGTATCTCTAAGCTTTTTTACAGTATCTAAATCTAAATCTGTTTTAGCTGCTATGGTTTCATCATCTAATATATCAAGCAAGGATATGTCCACTTGTCGTTTGCCTTCTTCTATTCCTTGTTCAACACCTTTACTAAAGCCTTTCTCCTCAGCAGTATTAATCATGTTAGCACGTTCTTGTAAGGAACGTTCTCTTTCCCATCATAATATGGGAAGAGCCACTCCTAAAATGAAAATACAGGTTTATAGCTCTTTTATTTTAGCAACTATTTTGCTATAAATCTTCTTCATATGAGCTTCATTAGACCAAGCATTAATCTCCTCTAGAGGTATCCACATAACGCCGCTGTTTTCATCAGGTTTTATAGTGAGAGGGGCATCTTCATCAGCTTCAATTAAATAGGCCGCTGAGATATGTAGATGCGGTGCAACGTACTTTCCATTTTTCACATGGCCTAATACAGGGATAATATCTAATGAAAAAATATGCTCTAGTACTGGACGAAGCTGGCTGACACCAGTTTCTTCTCTTGCCTCCCTAAGGGCTACCTGCAGTAGATCCTCTTCACCATCGGCATGGCCGCCAGTCCAAGCCCAGGAGTTATAGATGTTATGATTAATCATCAAGGTTTTATCTCTATTTTTATTAATAATAAAGGCGGAGCTTGTCATATGTACCAATTCATTTTCTCTTGTTAGCATATCGTTGAAGATATTGCTGTATTTTAGGGTAAGCTCCTTATTCTTTGCTTCCTGTTCATTGTATGGGGTGTAGTTTTTTATTGCTTCAAGCCAGTTCATTTAAGTCATTCCCTTCCGTGAAATAAGATTATCTCATAGATTGCAATTTTTATAATATCAGCTGATAGGTAACGATGTCTAAAAATCTACCGAACTTGTAGCCCACTTCCCGTATACAGCCACAATTAGTAAAGCCGAACTTTTCGTGAAACCTGCAGCTTACTTTATTTTCAGCAGTTATTACAGAGATAATGGTATGAAGCTTCTTATTTTCTCTAGCAAGCTTTAGAATGGCCTCCATTAGCTTTGAGCCTATGCCTTTACCTTGGTAGTCCTTGTGAATATAGATGGAAAGCTCTGCACTACTATCATAGGCCTTCTTTGGTCGGTAGGGGGACAGAGAGGCATAACCTACTACCTGTCCTTCTGTTTCATAGACAATAATAGGATGATTTTCGCCGTGGTCATTAAACCACTGTATTCTGTCCTCTAAGCTTTTGGGCTCCAAGTCAAAGGTGGCAGTACCCTTTAGTATTTCTTCATTATAAATTTCCGTTATAAAAGGAAGATCCTCCTTTACTGCAAATCTAATCATGTGTCCTTCCTCCTAATTATTTTCAGAATGGTCATTAATAAAATGCTCATCTCAGGTCTATTATTAGTCTAAATAATGGCAACTATCATTACAATTACAGAAATTGCAGGCCCCACAAACCACCATATCTTCTGGATAAGAATATAAAGCTCTGAAGGCTCAGGGTTCTCCACAGTCCACATATGTCTAAGATTAAAGAAGAATAAGGGGAATTTTATATCTATAAAAGTAATAGCAAGAATAATAAATGCCCCAAATAAAAGATAGTAGTTACCGCGATGGGTATCCCTAACAGAGTTTGCAAAATCTAAAGTTGTGCTTGGGGAGATTTTATAGTTTTCCACAAAAGGACTTTGCCCTTTGGGTACTACATTAAGTTTTTCTTCAAAAACAGGATTTTGCACTTCGTCTAAGAGTGCGCCGCTGTCCTTATCATAGAACCCTCCAGTAAGGATAACAGTATCATTTTCGTCCTTGATGTTTTCGATGGCAAGACGGGAATTATCATTATTTCCATCTTTAAAGCTAACAGTATGCTCTCTTTTAATATTGTTAGGTAGCTCATAAACTACTGACAGCCTTCTTGGAGAAGATGAAAGCTCCTTAACAGTAATTTTAATCTTTCCATATTTACTCTTCCCAATATATTGGGTTTCTGAAGAGGAAGATTCTTTTTTTAGAAAGGTTTTTTCAAAGTATGCTCCAGTGGTGAAAAAAGTCTTGAGGTAAAAAGCTAATAATGTTAATACGATGACGGATAGTAGCAACTTTACGGGTAGATTTTTGGAAATTGTGTTCTTACTTTTTTTCATATTTTAATTCCTCCAAGTTTATTTATAGTGTAAATTAAAAAAATGTATCTTTTCTATAATTTTTATATGATTTACGTCTCCAATATTATCGAGTAATTATCCTTATCTAATTGAAAATTATCTTCTAGAATTTTTAAACCCCGTTCCTTAAGAATATTGTATTGGTGGCAAATATTGCTTTCTGACAAATGATTCGCTCCTTACTTTTAACAGCAATTCCATCTAGAAAATTAAAAATAATCAAATTGAGCTGCCACAAAAATATATGAAACATCGAAATTGTGACAGCTCAACAGAAGATAATTTCTAACCTCTAAATAAGTAAATTACCAATATTATATATTAATCATAAGCCTGCCACAATAGATTAAAAATAACTTACATTGAAAAATTTATATTATTCTAAACAAAAGTTTGCTTCTGTTGAATATAAGCTAAAGTTTACGTAAAGAATTAAAGGATACCCATAGAATTTTTCAAAAATAAAAATTATCATTATAGTATAGGCTTTCAGTAGTGAATCAATTTATCGCAGGAAAGGGGGGCAGCCGGATAGGCTGTTGATAATTATGAGAATAATGCATACATCTGATTGGCACCTTGGGAAAAACTTAGAGGGTACAAAGAACAGTAGGCTGGAGGAGCAGGAAAAGTTTCTGGCTGAGTTTGTAGATATAGTAGAGAAGAATAATATAGATATGGTAATAATAGCTGGTGATATATACGATAACAGCAATCCTCCAGCTAAGGCGGAGAAGCTTTTTTACGAGACCTTAAAAAAGCTATCCGATGGTGGCAACAGGGCTGTGCTAGTTATTGCAGGTAATCATGATAATCCTGAAAGGCTTATTGCTGCTGCGCCCTTAGCCTCGGAGCAAGGAGTTATAATGCTTGGAACACCTAAGTCTGTAGTAGAGCCTGGGAGATACGGAAGCTTTCAGGTAGCTGCCTCCGGGGAAGGTTGGCTGGAGGTTCACCTAAAGGGTGAAAAGGCAGTTATTATTGCCTTGCCCTATCCTAGTGAGAAGCGCTTAAATGAGGTTTTTATAGAAAAGGATTCTGATGAGGATAGAAAGAGCAGTTATTCAGAAAGGATAGGCCAGCTGTTTGAAAACTTAAGCGCCAATTATAGAGAAGATACTATAAATATTGCAGTTTCCCATATTTACGTTTTAGGCAGCGATAGGAGCGATTCGGAAAGGCAGATTGAGCTAGGTGGCTCCTTGGCAGTAGAGCCTTCAGCCCTGCCAAAGAAGGCTCAATATATAGCTCTAGGCCACCTTCATAGGCCTCAAAAAGTTAGAGGTACAAATTTAAAGGCCTATTATGCTGGATCACCTATTCAGTATAGCAAGAGCGAGGTGGGCTACAGTAAATCGGTGAATATTGTGGAGTTAAAGCCAGGGGTAGAGGCTCTTGTGGAGGAAGTATACCTTAGCAACTATAAGCCAATTGAAATCTGGAAATGTAAAAGCATTGATGAGGCCCTTGAAAGATGCAAGGAAAATAGCAATAGAGATATATGGGTTTACTTAGAGATAGAGACTGATGAATATATTTCACAGGAATACATTAAGCTTATGAACGAGTATAGGAAGGATATTGTGGAGATTGTTCCAAAAATCCGGGGCTTAGAGCAGGAGGAGGAAGAATTCCAAAGCATTGGGGATAAGAGCATAACGGAACTCTTTAGAGACTTTTATCTTTCTCAGCGAGGAGTTGAGCCAACGGAGGAGGTTATGAATATCTTTGCTGAATTAGCCTATGAGGGAGAAGACCTTGATGAGGAAGAGAATGAAAGGCTGGTGGAGGAAGAATGAAGCCAATAAAACTTACTATAAAGGGACTAAATAGCTTTATAGAAGAGCAGGTTATAGATTTTAAAAGGCTTACGGACAAAGGGCTTTTTGGTATCTTTGGCCCTACTGGTAGCGGAAAGTCTACCATATTAGATGCTATGACCATAGCCCTTTATGGCAATATAGCTAGGGAGGCCAAGGAATTTATAAATACCAATTGCGATTCTCTTTCTGTAAGCTATGAGTTTGAAATTTTATATTCTGGAGAAAGAAAAACCTATTGTGCAGAAAGGGTAATAAGCAAGGATAAAACGGGCAACTACAAGTCTAAACACGTAACCTTACTGGAATATAAAGACGGTGGCAAAATAGTCATAGCAGAAGGCTCCAGAGAGGTTAAGGAAAGTATAGAAAATATATTAGGATTAACAGCGGAAGATTTTACCCGTTCTGTAGTGCTACCCCAAGGGAAGTTTAGTGAATTTCTTAAGCTAACAGGCAAGGACAGGCGCAATATGCTAGAGAGACTCTTTGGCCTAGAGCGTTTTGGCCGACACTTGGGTAATAGAATAAGGGATAAAAGAAAGGCTATTAACGACAGCCTCAATCTAGTGCTAGGAAGGGCCAGAACCTATGAGGAACAAGGTATCAGTGAAGACAAGTATAAGGAGCTAAAGGAACATTTCCTTATTATAAATAAAAGGTCAGAGGATATTAAAAGGGAAAAGGATGAGCTAGATAAACAGTATGAGATAAATAAGAACTTGTGGGCGTTGCAGCAGGAGCTTGCCGAATATAAAAATAAATATCAGGAGCAAATAAGGCTGGAGCCAGAAATAGAGGCTAGAAGAAGCAGACTAAAGGCTGCTCAGAATGCTTGGAAGGTTAAACCTTTCTTGGAGGCTGTAAAGGATACAGAAGAAAAGTTAGCTGCCTGTAAGCAAGAAATAGAAAAGCTTAATAAGAAGCTGCATCTAAGCAGTGACCAGCTTTTGCAGAAGGAGGCTCAGTATAAGAATATTCTGGAGCAGAAGGAAAAGGAGTTACCTAGGCTGATTCAAAAGGAAACCAATCTTTCAGCAGCCTTGGAAAGGGTAAATAAGCTAAAGGATATTCAAACTGAAAGGGAGCGTTTATTAAAGCAATACAAGGAAAAGAAAGCTCTACTGGAGGAGGCTAATAAAAAGGAAGTGGCAGTTGCAAATCAGCTCAGTAAGCTACAGGAAGATAGGCAAGCTTTAGAAAAAAGGCTAGATGAATTAGTAGTGGACCCAGCCTATCGGGAGGATATAAATAAATTGGCTGTGCTTCAAGATGAAGGAGTAAAATTAAGAGCTACCATTCAGGACTTAAAAGAGAGGCAGCTAAAGAGAAAGGATCAAATAGGAAAGCTTGAAGTAGAATTAAAGGAAGTTCAGAGAATAAAGGAGCAGAAGTTTGGAGAAATTGCAATAACAGAGGAAAGGCTAGCTAAGATTATGGAGCTACCACCACCAGATAACAGTGTTTTATTTGAGCAAAAGGAAGCTATATATAAATTAGAAAAGCTTATTGAGGAGTTAAAATCCTTCCAGGAAAGAAAGGATCAAATGACAGGAGAACTAGAGGAAATTGATAAGGAGCTTCATAAATTAAATAGTAATCACCAAGCTCTCACAAGGGAGCTTAAGGAGTTACTTGAAAAGCTAGAGTTAGTAGAAAAGGACATTGATGAGGCTCAAAAAAGTCATATTGCCTATAAGTTAGCAGAGGAGTTAATGGAAGGGGAGCCTTGCCCTGTATGCGGTTCTACCCACCATCCAGCCCCTGCCCTCCAAGATAGCACTATGCTTGCAGAAAAAATGGAGATTAAGGAAGTGCTGGTTAAAGAGCAAAGGGAGCTGGAGGATAAGATAAGAAAAACAGAGGTAGATAAGGAGCTCCTTCAAAAAAATCGAGAGTATATAGGAGCATATTTAGAGCCATTAGAAGCCCAATATAAGGGACTAGAGCTAGAAAAGGTTCTTGAAGAAAAGGCTAAGCTAGAAAAAGAGTTCCAGGCCATGACCAATTCTATAGAGCAGTGGAATAAAGAGAAGGAAACTTTAGAGAAAAGCCTATCCTTAGAAAAGGAAAACAAAACTACCATAGAGCAAAAAGAACTCATCCTTGCAGAACAGCTAAAGGCAGAAAGGGCTGCCTATGATGAAACAAGTATAGATTTAGAAAACAACGAAAAGAAACTAGCTCCAGTGTTGGAGGAGCTTGAAAGTTTAAAGAAACTCTATAATATTGAGGACATAGCCCTTGAACAAAAGCAGCTAAAGGAAAAGGAGAAGGAGGGGCGAGAGCTACAGCAGAAGTTAAAAGCTATAAATGAGGAAATAGACACTCTTAATAAGCAAAAAGAGGACATTTCAAAAAGTAAATCCATCCTGGAGGTAGAGATAGCCAAAATCACAGAAAGCGGCAAGGAGAAAAAGGCTGTAATAGACAGGGAAACAGAGTATATAAACGCGCTGTCTGAAGGCAAAGAGGTGTCCAGCTATCTTGAGGAAGTGCGGCTCCAAAAGACAAGGCTCCAAGAGCAGGAAGGCAAGCTAAAGGAGCAACTTGAAAGCTGCAAGGAGGAAAACAGAAGCCTTAATGATAGTGTTATTAAGGCCACCACTACAAGTAATTCACTGATGCAGCAGCTAGACCAGCAAAAGGAAAGATTACTGCAGCAGTTGAAGGTCAATGAATTTAATAGCTGTGAGGAGGCAGAAAGAAGCCTGCTTTCCGAAGACTTAATGAAGACAGAAGAAGAACAGATAAATGCCTTTGATAATAATAAAAATAACTTAATGGCTAATATAAATAGAATAAAAGATAAAATTGGTGCTAATAGAATTGATGAAAAGCAGTGGCAGCAGCTTATTGACAGAAGGGCAGAGGTACATGATGCCTTTGAAAATAATATTAAGGAAAGAGCAGAGGCAGCCCATAAAATAAAGGAAATGGAAGTTAATTTAGCGGAATATAAGGAGCTTTTAAAGCAAAAGAAAGAATTAGAGCATATCAGCAGCCATGTGGAGGATATAGCTAAGCTAATAGAAGGTAACAAGTTTGTAGAATTTGTGGCCCTTAACCAGCTAAAGTATATTTGCATAGAAGCCTCAAAGAGATTGAAGGACATTACCTCTGGCAGATATGCCCTAGAAATAGACAGTGCAGGTAACTTTGTAATGAGAGATGACTTTAATGGAGGTAGCCGCAGAGCTACTGGTACCCTATCAGGAGGAGAAACCTTCTTAACTTCCCTCTGTTTAGCACTGGCCCTATCCTCACAAATACAGCTAAAGGGAAGTGCTCCATTAGAGTTCTTCTTCCTAGATGAAGGCTTTGGAACTTTGGATAATGATTTACTTGATACAGTTATGGACTCCCTAGAAAGGCTCTATTCAGACCGCTTATCTGTAGGAATAATAAGCCACGTTGAGGAGATAAAAAATAGAGTGCCAATTAGACTGCTGGTAGAGCCAGCTCAACATGGTATAAGAGGTAGTAGAGTAAAAATTGAACTAAATTAAAATAAAAAAATATTACAATAATTAACATTATTTGGAAGGAAAACTTCAACTGATGTAGAATATATAGAATGGTTGGTAAAAATGGATATAATTTCTATATATTTGGTGGGGTATTTCAATGGAAATAATGAGAAGCTATAAGAATATTTTTAATTTAGTCAGTGATGGGGTATATATAAGAAAGGATGAAACTATTATTTTTTCTAACACCGCTGCCTCAAAAATACTTACAGGCTGTAGCAGCAATAATTTGCTGGGCTTAAATATCTATAAGATTATAAGACCTAAAGAGGAATATATGCAGACATATAATAAATTTCTGCAGGACATTGAGGATGGAAAAGAGGTAAAGTCTATATACTTAAAGGTAATTAGAAACTATGATGGAAAAGAGATAGATGTAGAGCTTTCTGGAAGGAAGATAGTTTACTATGATGAAGAGGCCTATCTTCAAATAATCAAAAATGTATCGGAAAAGCTCCAAGCTCAGCGCTATCTAGAGGAATATAAAAGGAGCCAGCAGCTCCTTAAGGAGGCAGAAGATACAGAAAGAGCTCAAAGGGACTTTTTTACAAACTTATCCCATGAGCTCCGAACTCCTCTAAATGTCATAATGAGCATTGTACAGCTCCAGGATCAAGCCTGCAAAAGCGATGATTTTACTAGCTTAAAAGGTAGATATAAAAAGTACAACGAAGTAATAAAGCAAAACTGCTACAGACTCCTTAAGATGATTAACAATGTATTAGATCTAAGCAAAATAGAAGCAGGCTATTTAAAATTGCACTTGGAGAACAGAGACATTGTAAGCACAGTAGAAAACATTACTATGTCTGTAGTGGATTACGCCAAGTCGAAGGGAATCAACATCATTTTTGACACAGATACAGAGGAAAAGATAATGGCCTTTGATGTAGATTACATGGAGCGAATAATCCTCAATCTCTTGTCAAATGCTGTAAAATTCACCCCGGCAGGTAAGAATATATATGTAACCATTAAGGATTTGGTAGATACCATAATAATATCTGTGAGGGATGAAGGAGAAGGGATTCCAAAGGATAAGCAGGAGGCTATCTTTGACAGATTCATTCAAGCCAGCTGCCATTGCAGTAAAAGAAAGACTGGCACTGGTATAGGCCTATCCTTAGTTAAGTCCCTAGTAGAGCTCCATAATGGAGCCATCAAATTAAGCAGTGATGTAGGAAAGGGCAGTGAATTTATAATATATCTGCCCTACACCCTAGTGAAAGAGAAGGAGAGGACAGAAGTTAGCTGCCATAAGCTCCAGGACAATAAGGAGCAGATATCCATAGAGTTTTCGGACATATCCAATTTAGATAGCTAGCACAAGAACAATTGAGATGCTACAATCATATAAAAGGATATAGCATAATTGTGCCTCTTTTACCATGCGAAAGTATTTGCAATTTTAAAAATCTTATGCTATATTATTTATGTCGTTCATGCGGTGGTAGCTCAGTTGGATAGAGTAGCTGGCTACGAACCAGTTGGTCGGGGGTTCGAATCCTCTCCGCCGCACCATAGAGAAAACCTGTAATCATCAGTGATTACAGGTTTTTAATTTTTTTCAGATTGTCAGTTATTAACGCTTTGACAATCCAATTGATACCCAAAGTCATAAACCCATGGTTTTAGTTAATTTAATGACAGCATATTTTTGCATGCTGGGTAAAACGTGTGAATAGGTATCTAGTGTAATATTAACTTTACTATGACCTAATCTTTCGCTAACAACTTTAGGATTAACACCTGCCTTAAGAAGTAACGTTGTATGTGTTACTTCTGTCAATTCACTCTCTAGCTCTTTATCTCCCTCAACTAAAGCCTTTTTTCCTGGCTTAACCTTAATCTCATCTTTATTCTTAGATTCCTTAATCCAGGTAAATATTGTTGATTTTGATATGCCATGTCTTCTTGCCACTAATGATACATTTCCGACTTCTTTAACTTCTCTTAATATTTCTTCTTTCAATTCTTTTGTATATGTTTTTCCTCTCATGGCTTACTTCCAATCACTTTCTACATTATAATAAATATATAGGCAATTGTCCAAATCAATTTAGAGGCTTATGAGATATATGCTTATTTTATTGCTATAGGATACAGAAATACCAAAAATGCAAAAAGGTATTTTGTACGAATATTAATGGTTGCGTTAATATCACAATTTTTCTATTCACAATTGATTGGTAAGTATTTAAATATCTGTTTTACGCTTTCAGCTGGAATAGTTTTTTAATGGTCTACAATATCAAAAAAATATACCCTTGGATTAGATTTTTTTCTTTGCTATTATTTTATTTGTATCATTGTTCTTAGGCTTTGAATATGGTGCTTATGGTATAATTTCAATATTTCTATTTTATATATTGGAGAAAAAAGATTGGATTATGCTATTTTTCAAGTTGTAAACACCATACTCTGCATTTTGATTTTTTCTTATCACCAGATTCAATATTATTCGCTTCTTGCGTTCCCGATAATAATTTTTTTGAAAAAAGCTCAATACCGATGAAAATACTGTGGCACAAACGCATTAATTAGGTTGTGTATCCTTTGCACCTTGTTGCAATATATGTTCTAAGAAATTTATATGCTTGATACTTAAATATACTTTAAGAAAGCGAGAGATACGTATGTATTATGTTAATAATGTTGAAAAAGAAGATTTTATAAAGATGTTAGATTTTCTTGCAAAAGAATGTGATACTTTCTGTTTAGTAGAGCCGAATGTAGATTTTCCAGAATCTACCGATGAATTGCCTGATATCAAAAAAAGTTTATCCCAATACCTAAAGGAAGAAAATAGGGTGACAGTATGGCCTGGTACAAGGATTAAAGTGCGACGAGAGAGCCAAAAGGCAATACAGCATATTTATAGATGCTGCCCCAATAGCATTGAAAAATTGAAGAAATTTTCATCTTTTTTTGATATAGAAGATCAAATTGATATTTCTTTCTTTCATGGTGATAAATGTGTACTTTTTACTATTTCCCATGAAGGAATTCTTATGGTGGATTTGAACTTTTGGCAAGATTTTTTTAATAATACTGCTTGTACGCTTATTAAAGCAAAAAACTTTCAAATGATTCCTTAATATAGGAACTCCTATTGAAGTAAAGTACAACCACACAGACAAAGAAAGCAAACTCATAAGTTTTCCCAGGGGAAATAAGCAATTGTTAACGGAAAATAACATTTTAAAATAGGCAGCACTGATAATGATACAAAAGTCAAAATAATTCTTGTAAATTTTCATAAGTATAGTATTATCACAATGTTTAAAATTTTAGATGCAACAAGAATCTTTTTTATTTTAAAGATTTCTTTTTCTCTTTAATACTATTAACTTCAAATAAATGGAATAAGAATAACTTGTTAAGCATTACAAATGAATTTTTGTTGTAAA
>Ga0209537_1002064_pt1 | contig 20872 bp, 22 predicted proteins | sample BioPla4DNA1_FD_187698 | JGI IMG/M metagenome (GOLD analysis project Ga0209537, IMG submission 187698) | Biogas fermentation microbial communities from Germany - Plant 4 DNA1 (SPAdes) (version 2) | ecosystem: Engineered > Bioreactor > Anaerobic > Digestate | place: Bielefeld, North... | reverse complement strand
TAAGTGAATTAGGCTTAAAGTACAATAAAAAACCTGTAGTCCATATAAAGTATGATACAGGCTTCAATAGATTAGGCTTTAAGGATAGTAAAGAAAGTATAGGGGAAATAGCAAAAATTGCCAAAATCCCTAATATATATGTAGAAGGTATCTTTTCACATTTGGCTCTTACAGGAAGGGAAGAAAATGAAAAGCAATACAATATATTTATATCTGCCATAGAAAAGCTTGAAGGCATGGGTATAGAATTTAAGTATAAACATATAGAAGACAGCATAGCTTCTGTAGACTATCCAGAATATAGGCTAAACATGATAAGGCCTGGTGCAATAATATATGGAATTAAAGGCTTTCACCATGGGACCTTAGAACTAAAGCAGGCCCTAATCTTTAAAAGCAGAATAAGCCATATAAAAAAAATATCCAAAGGGGAAGGGGTAAGCTATGACTACCTTTGGAAGGCAGAAAGGGATAGCCTAATTGGAACCCTTCCTGTAGGCTATGCTGATGGCTACCCAAGGAACTTAAGCAACAAGGGTTTTGTAACAGTCCATGGCAAGAAGGCACCAGTAGTAGGCCTTATATGCATGGACCAATTAATGGTGGATTTAACAGATATACCAGAGGCTAAAGCAGGGGATGAAGTTATACTCTATTCCAATGGAGAAAACAATACTATGGATTTAAATACTATGGCTAAACTTGCAGGTACCAATAAAAATGAAATTCTCTCCAGAATTTCAAGAAGGGTACCAAAGGTTTATATAAGGAAGGGAAAAGTGGTGAAGATTATCAACTATCTTAAATAAGGAGAGGATTATGGATATTAAAAAAAGAGCAAATGAAATATTTGAAGAATTAGTGGAGATCAGAAGAGAACTTCATATGTATCCAGAGCTTAGCGAAAGGGAATATGAGACTGCAGATAGGATATGCAAATATTTGGATAAGTGGGGCATAGAATACAAAAAAGGCATTGCAAGTACAGGGGTAGTGGCAATTATACGAGGCAAGGAAGGTGGAAGAACTGTTGCAGCAAGGGCAGATATAGATGCACTGCCTGTTGTAGAGTTAAATGATATACCCTATAAATCAAGAAATGAAGGGGTAATGCATGCCTGTGGCCATGATATTCACACAGCAATACACCTGGGAGTAGCCAGACTCTTTAAGGAAATGGAAGATAGATTTAGGGGAAATGTAAAGATATTTTTCCAACCGGCAGAGGAAACCATAGGTGGAGCCAGGAGGATGATAGAGGAAGGCTGTTTGAAGGATCCAGATGTGGATTATATACTGGCCCTACATGTAATGCCCTCCCTGGAGGTAGGGAATATTGAAATAAAATATGGCAAGCAAAATGCAGCAACTAATGAATTTACCATAACAATAAGGGGCAAATCATCCCATGCAGCCTATCCTGAGGAATCTGTAGATCCAATAGTAGTTGCAGCCTATGTAATCACAGCCCTTCAAACCTTAGTAAGTAGAAATATATCACCCCTTAATTCAGTAGTTCTTAGCCTGGGAAAAATCAATGGAGGCACTAAAAACAATGTAATACCAGGAGAAGTAACTATGTCTGGTACCCTAAGGACCTTGGATGAAGAGACAAGAGAATATGCCAAAAAAAGAATTATAGAAATAGTGGAAAATACAGCCAGAGCCTATGGCGCCAAGGCTTTAGTAGAATTTGAAGAAGGCTATCCTGCCCTAATAAACGACGATGAAGTAGTAGATCTATTAAAGGAAACAGCAGAAGATATATTAGGAGCTGATAAGGTACATTTCAGAGAGTTTCCAAGTATGGGAGCAGATGATTTTTCCTACTATCTACAGAAAACAAAGGGTGCATATTATAATCTTGGATGCGGAAACAAGGAAAAGGGGTGGGCCAGACCCCTTCATAGCAGTAAATTTATGGCAGATGAAGAATCCATAAAAATTGGCCTTATTTTACAAACAGAGACCTTATTAAAATTATTAGAAAAATAATAGTAAAGTTCAAAAGGGGGATCTTTATGATTAATATTATCTGGGCAGTACTGATATTGGCAGGCTTTATAGTAGGGGCCATAAATGGCAATATCCAGGAAGTAACAGATGCAGCCATCTCCAATGCAGAAACAGCCGTTAATATAGCCCTAGGCCTTATTGGAATTATGACCCTGTGGTTAGGAATAATGAAGGTGGCAGAGGAGGCAGGCATAGTTCAAGGATTAGCCAGACTGATTAGCCCTGTAACCAGGAAGCTGTTTTCAGATGTGCCCCAGGACCATCCTGCAATGGGAGCTGTAATCATGAATATTGCTGCAAATATATTAGGCCTTGGGAATGCAGCTACTCCTTTAGGATTGAAAGCTATGCAGGAGCTGCAAAAATTAAATAACAAAAAGGATACTGCAACAGATGCCATGGTTATGTTTTTAGCCATTAATACATCTTCAGTAACCCTAATACCTGCGACTACAATAGGCATCCTATCCTCAGCAGGAGGTACAAATCCAACAAATATAATTGGTCCTACTATAGTTGCTACAACTGTGTCTACGGCTGTAGCCATCATAGCCTGTAAGCTATTGGGAAAATTACCTAGATATCAAATAAAATAGGGTTAAGGGGGATAATTATGTTTGTTAATGTTGTTGAAGCCATATCTAAATATGCCATACCTTTTATATTTGTTGGTATTATTGGCTATGGACTTATTAAAAAGATTAAGGTATACGAAGTTTTTACAGAAGGAGCCAAGGAAGGCTTTCATACTGCCGTTAGAATAATACCCTTCCTAGTGGCCATGTTAGTGGGAATTGGTGTGTTTAGGGCATCCGGGGCCATGGATTTATTAACAAAGGCAATTAGCCCGGTAACAAATGCCCTTAGAATACCTGCAGAAACATTGCCAATGGCCTTCATGAGGCCCTTATCTGGCGGAGGAGCCCAGGGTGTTATGACAGATATTATAAACACTCACGGTCCTGATTCCTTAATAGGGCGTACTGTTGCTACCATGATGGGTTCAACAGACACCACCTTCTACGTACTGGCAATATACTTTGGTTCAGTAGCTATCAGGAAAAGCCGACACGCATTACCTGTTGGACTGTTGGCAGACCTGGCAGGCTTATTGACTGCTATTTATATATCAAAGCTATTTTTTTAATTGGTATAGGGGGATAGTATGATTAAACCAAAAAGGTTAAAGATTGGAGATACCATAGGGATTGTAGCACCAGCCAGTCCTGCATCAAAGGAAAAAATTGAAAGGGCCTGTGAAAGGCTTTCGCAAATAGGATTTAATGTGGTGGTAGGTGACAATTGCCATACTCAATATGGCTATTTAACAGCAGATGATAAAGAGAGGGCTCAAGAGTTAAATTCTATGTTTGCAAATAAAGCAATAGATGGAATAATATGTTTAAGGGGAGGCTATGGAACACCCCGTATATTAGACTTGTTAGACTATGAATTAATAAGGAATAATCCAAAGGTATTTGTAGGCTACAGTGATATAAGCTGTCTTCATATTGCTTTTAATAAGTATTCAAATCTGGTAACCTTCCATGGCCCTATGCTAACATCAGATATGGCTGGTGATTTTAGTGACTTTTCCATGAACAGCCTATTAAATTCCATATCTAATGAGGAATTTAATCCATTAATAAGGAATGCAACAGAAGAAATGATAACCATAAATGAAGGAATAGCCGAAGGGGAGATAATTGGGGGGAATTTATCCTTAATTGTCAGTACCCTGGGTACCCCTTATGAAATAGATACTAAAGGGAAAATTCTATTTATTGAAGAAATAGGCGAATATACATATAAAATTGACAGGATGCTGACCCAGTTAAGATTAGCCAAAAAACTTGAGGAGGCAGAGGGCATAATACTAGGCAACTTTAACAAGTGCCTGCCAGAGGGTAAAGATGATTTTACCCTGGAAGAAGTGTTTGATCAGATAATTAGGCCCTTAAACAAGCCTACCATTTATAATCTTCAGGCAGGCCACTGTGAACCGGTAGTAACCATACCCTTTGGAGTGAAGGCAAAGCTTGATGCCCATAAAAAGGAGCTTATCCTTTTGGAAAGGCCAACCCTGGAATAAGGTAAGGTGGATGGTAAATATCATCCACCTTTAATTATTTTGTGAAGGACATACATAATTGTAAATTTAATTAATAAAATTATTACAATCAGGAAGTAATAGCAAGGGGGGATAAGCGTATGACTGACTTAGATAAGAAGGGGTTTTGGCAGTACTATAGGTTTCCCATTATACTTCTTTTGTCCATTATACTTGGAAGTATACTAGGCTTTATAATAGGGGAAAGAGCAACAGTTTTAAGACCCTTAGGGGATATTTTTATAAATATAATGTTTACCATAGTGGTACCTTTAGTGTTTATTACCATATCCAGTGCAGTATCCACCATAGTTGATATGAAAAGGCTGGGAAGAATTATAGGCTATATGTTGTTAGTATTTGTAATAACTGGCTTAATTGCTTCTTTTATTATGATAGCTGCAGTAAATATTTTCCCACCAGCAGAAGGGGTTAATATATCAATGGAAGCACCTGAGAATGTAGAGCCTCTTAACACAGCAGAGCAAATTGTTAAAGCCATAACTGTTACAGACTTTCCAGAGCTTATATCCAGAAGAAATATGTTACCCCTTATAATATTTTCAATATTCTTTGGAGTATGTATAAGCCTTTTGGGAGAGAAGGCAAAACCTGTGTCTAATCTATTAAATATATTAAATGATGTATTATTAAAGATGGTATCCTTAACCATGTACTATGCTCCCATTGGATTAGGTGCATATTTTGCAGCCCTGGTTGGAGAATTTGGACCGGAGCTTCTAGGTTCCTATGCTAAGGCAATGGCTATTTACTATCCACTAACTGTACTTTATTTCTTTATAGCCTTCTATATATATGCCTATTATGCTGGTGGCAAAAGAGGGGCCAATCTGTTTTTTAAAAATATATTTCCAGCGGCTGTTACATCCTTGGCTACCCAGTCCAGCATTGCATCAATACCTGTTAATTTGGCTGCAGCCAAAAGGATTGGGGTACCGAAGGACATAAGGGATATAGTAATCCCTATTGGGGCTACAGCCCATATGGATGGCTCCTGTTTAAGTGCCATTTTAAAGATTTCATTTATGTTTGGCATATTTGGAATTTCCTTTGAAGGAATTAAAACCTATGTAATTGCCATTTTAATATCTATTTTAAGTGGGGTAGTAATGTCAGGAGTTCCAGGAGGAGGCCTTATAGGTGAAATGCTTATAGTAAACCTGTATGGTTTTCCCATGGAGGCTTTCCCAATAATAGCAACCATAGGATACCTGGTAGATCCACCCGCAACTATGCTTAACTCAACAGGGGATACAGTGGCATCTATGATGGTAACAAGAATAATAGAAGGTAAAGACTGGATAGCTAAAAAGTTTACAGAAAATGAAGTTTAAGGAGGCAAAAGGCCTCCATTTTTTTTTAATAATTTAAAATTTTTTGTTGACAATAAATAGTAACTAGATTAAAATATAAGCATAAATTGATAACGTAAGCAAAAGTTGGTGTTAATATGACAAATAGGGAAAGGGAAATATTGAAGCTTATTAAGGAAAATCCCATGATTACACAAAAACAACTGGCAGATATACTAGGAATAACCAGGTCTTCAGTGGCAGTCCATATTACAAATCTTATGAAAAAAGGCTATATTTTAGGAAGAGGCTATATTTTAGACAAGGAAGCTTATGTGACAGTAATTGGCGGAGCCAATATGGATATACAGGGATTTCCTTATGAAAAATTAAAATATAGGGATTCAAACCCTGGAACCATAAAGGTATCTCCAGGAGGGGTAGGCAGAAATATAGCAGAAAATTTAGCCAGGTTAGGAGTATCAGTTAAGTTAATAACTGCCCTTGGAAAGGATATGTATGGAAATAAGCTGATGGAAGAAGCTAAAAAAGCCGGATTTGATATGCTGGATTCATTAATACTTGAAGGAGAGTCCACATCTTCCTATATATCCATACTAGATGAAGAGGGAGATATGGCCCTGGCTATATCCCATATGGATGTATTAGAAAAGATAACTATAGACTTTATAAAAAGTAAAAATAATATAATTGATAATTCAACCTTATTAATTATAGATACTAATATACCAAAGGATGTAATTGAATATATAGCCATTACCTATAAGGATAAACCTATGTTTTTAGATACAGTGTCTACAACCAAGGCTAAAAAAGTAAAGGATATTATAGGATACTTCCATACTATTAAGCCTAACAGGCTAGAGGCAGAAATACTATCAGGAATTGAAATAAAGGATGAAAAGAATTTGATAAAAGCCAGTGAATACTTCTTAGCCAAGGGTGTAAAAAGGGTATACATAACCCTGGGAAGTCAAGGGGTCTTTTATAATGATGGGAAAAATATAGGCCATTTAAAGGGACCTGAAGTAGAGGTTGTAAACACTACTGGAGCTGGTGATGCCTTTGTTGCAGCCCTGATCTATGGCTATATGAAGGGCTATGATATTGAAGAATGTGCTAAAATGGGTATTGCCAGTTCAATACTAGCCCTTATACATGAGGATACTATTAATCCAAACATGTCAGTTGAAAATATTAAAAATTACATGAAGGAAGTGAAAAAATGTTAAGAGAGTACCTGGATATAAAAGAGGAAGTTAAGGTTGCCTTGGAGAAGAAGGAGGCAGTTGTAGCCTTAGAATCTACAATCATATCCCACGGAATGCCCTATCCTAAAAATGTAGAAACAGCCCTTAAGGTGGAAAGCATAATTAGGGAAAATGGGGCAGTACCTGCCACCATAGGTATTATAGGTGGTAGACTAAAGGTAGGTCTAACTGAAGATGAGATAATTCATATGGGCAAGGCAGAAAATGTAGTTAAGACTTCAAGAAGGGATATACCCTTTATAGTAGCTAAGGGATTAGATGGTGCCACTACAGTTGCTTCAACTATGATAATAGCAAACCTGGCAGGCATAAGAGTATTTGCTACAGGAGGTATAGGAGGAGTCCATAGAAAGGCTCAGGAAACCTTTGACATATCTGCAGACTTAGAAGAACTGGCCCGTACAAATGTAGCAGTAGTATGTGCAGGGGCCAAATCAATTTTAGATATAGGTCTTACCCTTGAATATCTGGAAACTAAAGGGGTTCCTGTAGTAGGATACAAGACTGATGAATTACCTGCCTTTTATACTTCAAGATCAGGTTTTAAAGTGGACTACAGGGTAGATTCAGCAGAAGAACTGGCAAGAGCAATAAAGATAAAATGGGATTTAGGCTTAAATGGTGGCCTGGTTGTAGGAAATCCAATACCCAAGGAATATGAAATAGATTATAATACTATAAATGAAGCCATAGAAAGGGCAGTAAGAGAGGCAGAGGAAAAGGGGATTAAGGGCAAGGAAACTACTCCCTTCCTACTAGCCAAGGTTAAGGAAATTACAGGAGGAGAAAGTTTAGAAGCAAATATTCAATTGGTATATAATAATGCAAAAGTTGCCAGCCAGCTTTCTGTAGAGCTTTCAAAACTATATAAATAAAAAGTAGCTTCGACAATTCGAAGCTACTTTTTTTATACATTTAAGAAAGTTTCAATATCATATTCTTCCAATTTTTTCTGGATCCAATTATTGTAGGCTTCTGGATATTTTTGTTCAAATATTTTTTCTCTGATTTCTTCCTTGCTTTCTTCATAGTTTGCTTCTTTAGCTTCTTTTCTATCCTCAACCTTAATAATATGGAAGCCATACTCGCTTTTTACAGGTTCACTAACCTCTCCAATATCTAGAGAAAAGGCTGCATCTTCAAATTCCTTAACCATTTTTCCCTTTCCAAAATAGCCAAGGTCTCCACCCTTATCCTTGGTACCTGTATCTGTAGAATATTCTTTAGCTAATTCTTCAAAATCTCCACCCTTATCTATTTTTTCCTTTACTTCACGGGCAGTTTCCTCATCTTCCACTAAAATGTGTCTAGCCTTTACCTCTTCTTTTTGGGCAAAGGAATCCTTGTTTTCCTCAAAATAGTTCTTCATCTCATCTTCTGTTATTTCTATTACTGGTTCTAGTAGTCTTTCCAGGTACAGGTTCATTTCTATATCATATTCCATATCAGCCCTTGTTACACCATAAAAAGTTAAGGCATTGTTGAAGGCTTCCTCTCCACCAAACTCTTCAATCATCTTATCCATTTCTGCTTGTATATCATCTTTAGTAACTTCTATATTTTCCTTTTCAGCTTCTAAACGGACAATCTTTTCAATAATTAAAACATTTAAGGCCTGTTCCCCATTAGTTTTAACAAGGAAATTATATAAATCCTCCTTAGTTATTTTTTCTCCATTTACTGTAGCTACTACAGTATTTGAATTATCTCTGTTCATATAAAGAGTAACAGAAATAATAGTTGAAGCAATTAACACAATAGCAATAATTAATGCAATGTTTCTTTTCATATTGTTTCCTTTCACTAGTTACCCACCTTTCAATTAAGTTTACTATAAGATTATACCATATTGTTCTAAATATATTAATAAGAATATTTGATTTTTACAATTTAACACAATCTAATATTAAATATGTGGCCTTGTTTTTTTAATATTATTTGTATAATCTAAAATAAAAAAGGGATAAAGGGGTTTTAATTATGTATAAAAAATATAACATGGTTAAGATGAACAAACAAAAGCATATAGCCTTAATTGCCCATGACAATATGAAGGATGATATACTGGAATGGGCTAGAGAAAATAGGGAAAAATTAAGCAGGCATTTTTTATGTGGAACTGGTACCACTGCTGCCCTATACGACATACCTGTGGCTACCAACAGGGCAACGGCAGATTTTCTCCTTTCCTCAAAATATATGGAGGAAGAATATAATAGGAGAATACTGGATTTTTCAAAGTCTATGGATTCAAGAAAAAGCAAATTTTTGGATAAGTAAAAAAGATTAATATATGGGTTTGACAAGACTAGCCCAATATGATACTTTCTAATAGTCAGGCAAGTCCATATTAAAATTAAAGGAGAGTTAAAATGAAAGAAAATAAAATTTTAGCAACAGTTAATGGCAAGGATATTACTGAGCAGGATGTGTATGATTTTTTAAATCAGCTACCAGCCCAAACGGCTGCCCAGTTTAGAAGCCCGGAAGGTATGAACAGGATAGTAGTAGAGCTGGTAAATCAGGAGCTTATATACCTGGATGCCATGGAAAAGGGCCTAAATGAAGAGGAAGATTTTATAAAAGAGCTGGAAAGGGTTAAGGCCAATGTTTTAAAACAATATGCTATTAATAAATTACTTTCAGATGTAAGGGTTACAGAGGAAGAAATGATGGACTTTTACAAGAGTCAAAAGGACAACTTTATAGAGCCGGAAAAGGTAAGGGCAAGCCATATACTAGTAGATACGGAAGAAAAGGCTAAGGAAATACTGGAAGAGATAAAGGGTGGCTTATCCTTTGAAGATGCAGCTAAAAAATATTCAAGTTGCCCATCCAACGCAGTAGGTGGAGATTTAGGGGAGTTTCCTAGAGGTAAAATGGTAATTGAATTTGAAGAAGCAGCATTTTCCATGGAAGAAGGACAAATAAGCCAGCCAGTGAAGACCCAATTTGGATATCATCTGATAAAGGTAGTAAGTAAAAAGGAAGCAAGCCTTATACCTTTTGAAAACTTAAAGGAACAGATTGAAAAGCATTTACTAGGCTTGAAACAGGAAGAAAAATATACAAGTAGTATAGATTCCCTGAAGGAAAAATATGTAGTAAATATGTATATATAAAAAATAAGCACCAGGAGCTGGTGCTTATTTTATTTTGAGTAATATTCAACAACTAATTGGTCTTCTATTTCTATTGGTACTTCATCTCTTTCGGGCATTCTAATTAGTTTACCTGAAAAATCCTCATTTTTTTCTAAATATGGGTAAGTGTTTAGTAGATTTGAAAGATAGTTTTCCCTAAATAAGTCTACATTTCTTGACTTTTCCTTAAGGGAAATTGTATCTCCTACCTTCACTCTATAGGAAGGTATATCTATTTTTCTTCCGTTTACAAGTATGTGGCCATGAACTACCATTTGTCTTGCTTGCCTTATGCTTGAGGCAAAACCTAGTCTATATACCATATTGTCCAATCTTGTCTCCAATATCTTAACCAAAGCATGGCCAGTAAGTTCTGGTGATTTCTTAGCTTCTTCAACATATCTTTCAAATTGTCTTTCCATAACACCATAGTAGGCCCTAAGTCTTTGCTTTTCTAGTAACTGTCTCCCATATTCAGACAGTTTTTTATCTGCCCTTGAAGTACCTGGTTTTGCTCTTTTCATAGCCTTTGGATGTCCATACACATTTAAACCTAATCTTCTACATTCCTTGAATCTAGGTTTCATCATTTTCGCCAAAATTATCATCTCCATATTATTAATATTTGCCGCGATAATTTAAGCCTTTATAAATATACCACAAAATTTTCTAATTGTAAATGATAATTATTATCATTTAATAAAAAAATTATATCAGTTCTTAAAAAAGCATTTTATTAAACAGAAGATGATGAGGACAGTGGTTTATTCTCTCATACCCTTAGTCATAGCTTCAATATACTTTTTTGGGTGGAGAGCCTTAGTTCTGCAAATAGTTGTATTGATTGCAGGGGTTGCTACCGAATGGATTTATGAAAAAAGGCAAAACAAAAAGGTTTCAGAAGCCATATTTGTAACCTGCATACTATATACACTAACTTTACCACCTAGGACACCATTTTGGATAGCTGTTGTAGGAATTGTATTTGGAGTATTTTTTGCTAAAGAAATATTTGGAGGCTTTGGAAAGAATCTATTTAATCCTGCACTAGTTGCTAGAGCCTTTGTCTACATAAGCTTCCCGGAACCACTAACATCCCAATGGTCCAAGGTGGCTACTGGATTTCCAGGTGGATTTGGAGTCTATTTAACAGAAAATGTAGATGCCATTGCCAGATCGACGCCTATGCTAACCTTCCGAGAAACTGGCTATTTGGAGCCTCTAAAAAATTTACTTTTAGGAAATGTGGCTGGCTCCCTTGGTGAAACCTGTGCCATCTTGATAATTTTAGCAGGCATATATCTAATATATAAGAAGGTGGCAGCATGGCAGACTATGGCTGCAGTATTTATAGGATTTACCTTAACCAATACATTTTTCTATCTAATAGGAAGTCCTTCAATTCCTAATCCAATATTTGGCATATTTTCTGGAGGTTTTTTATTTGGAATGGTATTTATGGCCACAGACCCCATATCTTCACCTAAGACAAAGGGTGGGAAATGGATATATGGCATATTAATAGGAATTGTAACAGTAGTTATTAGAGGTTATGCGCTGTTTGCAGGAGGCATGATGTTTGCTATCCTGGTAGGAAATACCTTTGCACCTCTTATAGATGAAATTGTTAAGTATATAAATAAGATTAGAAAAGAGAAGAAAGAAAAGAAAGTAGAGGTGACAGCATGAACAAGGATAAATTTTACTACCCAGTTCTTGTTATGATTATTATAACTGCAGTGTTTACTTTCCTATTGGCTTGGCTGAATAATGTGACAGAGGAAGTAATAGCCTTAAATGAGGAAACTGAATTAAGAAGAAAGATACTGTATGTCTTTAATATAGATGTCCCATCAAATGAGCCAGAGGAGATAGAAAGGGTTTTCAATGAGCATGTTAAATCAGAAGAAATAGGAGATGAAACAGTTTATTACATAGAAGAGGATGGGGAAATAGTAGGCTATGCATTTCCAGTAGATGGAATAGCCCTATGGGGTTCCTTAAGTGCTTATATAGGAATTTCAGCAGACTACAGTGAATTATTAGGTATAGAATTTATACACCATAGTGAGACTCCCGGTCTAGGTGGAAGAATTGATGAGGAATGGTTTAAGGAGCAATTTAGAGGGCTGGATTTAACAGAAGGGGAACAAGGTGAATATATAATATACAAACCAGCCATTGGGGGAAATGTTGATGCAATTGCTGGGGCTACACAAACTTCCAGAGCTGTAAGAGATATAATAAATAAAGGAATTTATGACTTTATAACCCAGGGAAGGAGTGATACATAATGGCAGGAGGTAATTATAAGAAGATATTTAAAGATGGTATATGGAATGAAAACCCTATATTTAGACAAGTTATAGGTATATGCTCAACCTTGGCAGTTACAAACCTTATGCTAAACTCCCTTATAATGGGCTTAGCAGTTATATTTACCATTGCCTTTTCAGAGCTTACAGTTTCTATTATAAGAAAATTTACTCCAAGGCATGTAAGGATGATTATACAGGTACTTATAATTTCTGTCTATGTAATAATAGTTGATATTTTCTTAAAGGCCTATTATCCTGAAATGAGCAAGGCCTTGGGACCCTATGTCGGCCTTATAATTACAAACTGTATATTAATGGGAAGATGTGAAGGATTTGCACAAAACAATCCACCGGTTAAATCCTTCCTGGATGGTATTGCTTCAGGACTAGGCTATACCTTTATACTTCTATCCGTTTCCTTCGTCAGGGAATTATTTGGATTTGGAACTATATTTGGGTTTAAGGTCTTAGGAGATTGGTGGACAAATTGGACCATAATGGTTATGCCTCCATCAGCCTTCTTCATACTGGGAGTTATTGTATGGTGGGCTAGAAGCAAAACAGAGAAGGAAGAAAAAGAAAAAGAAGGAGGTACTGCATTATCATGATTGATATAAATCCAATGGTCATATTTTTAGCAGCCATTTTTACTAATAATATGATTTTTAGCTACTTTCTAGGCATGTGTTCCTTCATAACTGTATCCAACGAAATACCTACAGCCTTAGGCTTAGGCCAAGCTGTAACCTTTGTAACAACAGCTACAGCTCTTATTAACTACTTGTTATACAAATATGTACTTGTACCTTTAAATTTAGAGTATTTAAGATTTATAGTTTTCATCATAACCATAGCTGCCTTTGTACAGCTATTGGAAATGATAGTTGAAAGATATTTTCCAAGCCTTTATTATTCGTTGGGTATATTTTTACCCTTAATTACAGTTAACTGTATAGTATTTGCAGTATCACTATTTATGGTAATAAGAAACTATACCTTCCTTCAATCTGTAGGATATGCAGCAGGATCAGGACTTGGCTGGACCCTGGCAATAGTTGCCATGGCAGGGGCAAAGCAAAGAATAAAGAACAACAATCTGCCCAAGGGATTGGAAGGACCAGGTATAACCTTAATCATAACTGGCTTAATGGCCATAGCTTTTGTTGGATTCTCAGGTATTGTACAGATACAATAGGGGGGATTATATGGAAACCATATTAATAACTACAGCTGTTGTAACAGGTTTTACTGGTATATTGGCAGTTTTACTAACTTTAGCCGACAGGACCATAGCAAACTATGGAGAAAAGAAACTTGTAATAAATGATGATAAGGAATACATAGTAAATGGAGGAAGAAGCCTTTTATCAACCTTAATAGAACAGAAAATATTTATACCCTCAGCCTGTGGAGGAAAGGGAACCTGTGGCTACTGTAAAGTAAAGGTACTTGAAGGAGGAGGCCAGGTTCTCCCTACCGAATTGCCATGGTTAACAGAGGAAGAGCTAAAGAACAATATAAGGCTTTCATGCCAATGTAAGATCAAAGAGGATATGAAAATATATATACCGGAAGAATTATTTAATGTTAGAGAATATGAGGCCACTGTAGAGCTTATAGAAGATATGACACCGGTAATTAAGAAGGTAAGGATAAGATTAAAAGAAGAGGATGAAATTGAATTTAAGCCAGGCCAGTATATACAGTTGAAGATACCAGTCTATGATGGGAATGAGGAAGAAGATTATAGGGCTTATTCCATTGCATCCAGTCCTAAAGCTAAAGATTTCATAGACCTTTATATAGGCTACACAGGAGGTCCAGCTACTACCTATGTTCATAAATTCTTAAATGTAGGGGACACAGTTTATATAAACGGTCCTTATGGAGATTTCTACTACAGGGATAACAGGGATAAGGAAATGATATTGGTAGCAGTAGGAACAGGAATTGCACCTATTCTTTCCATACTTCACTATATGGCAGAGCATGAAATAGACAGGAAGGTAACCTTCTATTTTGGAGCCAGAACACCAGAGGACTTATTTGAAATGGATTTAATCAAATACTTTGAAGAAAAAATTCCAAGATTTAAATTTATACCAACCCTATCCAGGGTAACAGAAGAACACAATTGGACCGGTGCCAGGGGCAGGGTAAATGTTCATCTGGAAAAGGATATAGAAAATGCTGATAACAAGGAAGCCTATCTGTGCGGAAGTCCAGCAATGATAGATACTGTAGTTGAAATTCTAAAGAAAAAAGGTTTTACTGATGAAAATATATTCTACGATAAATTCTAATAAAAATACTGCTTATAATGGCATACTAAATATGGTAATATCTATGTAACAAATAAAGATAAGAGGTGTAGGAATGATATTTCTAGGAGAGATACAAAAGTTAAAAGTTAAAAGAAAAACTTCCTTTGGTGTTTATCTAACAGACAGGGAAGGAAATGGCAAGGAAGAAGTTTTACTGCCTAAAAGGGAGGTACCAAAGGATATAAAGGTTGGAGATGCAGTAGAAGTCTTTGTATATAGGGACTCTGAAGATAGGCTGATTGCAACCACCAGAAGACCTAAACTTACTCTGGGAGAAGTAGGCTTGTTGAAGGTAAAGGATATAACTAAAATTGGGGCCTTTTTAGACTGGGGACTGGAAAAGGATCTATTTTTACCCTTTAAGGAACAAACAAGCAAATTAGAGAAAGGGAATAAATACCTGGTAGCCCTTTATATTGATAAATCTGACAGGCTTTGTGCAACAATGAAAATTAAGGATTTCCTTAGAACAGATTCACCCTATAAGGAAAATGATTGGGTAATGGGAACTATCTATAGCATACATGAGGATATAGGAGCCTTTGTAGCAGTAGACAATAAATACGAAGGCTTGATTCCAAAAAAGGAGTTAATAGGGGTTTATGCTCCAGGGGATGAAGTAAAGGCAAGGGTTACAAGGGTAAAGGAAGATGGAAAACTAGATTTAAGTTTAAGGGAGAAATCCTATATACAAATAGAAAAGGATGCAGAAAAAATACTGGCAAAACTAAAGGAAGAGGGAGGATTTCTCCCCTTAAATGACAGTTCTTCCCCTGAAGATATAAAAAAAGAACTTAATATGAGCAAGTCTGCCTTCAAGAAAGCTGCTGGAAGGCTTCTTAAAGAAAGGAAAATAGAATTTGTAGAAAAGGGTATTAAATTATCTGGTAATTAAGGCCTCTTAATAGAATATATATAAAGTAAAAAACATCTATTAAGAGGTGATTTCATGAAACATGTGTCATTTCTGGAGATGGGTGGTGACGGTTCAGTAGTAGAAGAAAAGGTGAACCAATGGATATTGGAAAATGAAGAATCAATATTAGAAATAATAGACATTGAATACATTGAAAACAATGGTATGTATGTGGCAACCATTACATACGAAGAAAGAAAGTAAAAGTGACCTAATTAGGTCACTTTTACTTTTGAAAATTAACTATTCTTGATTTTTCTAGGATATTAATAATACCGTAGGATATAAATCCATCTGCAAAATGATGTAGCACTGTACCCAAGCCAGTAATAATAAGTATATTATATACATCCATGCCTATAAAGGGCATTACTACAAGCATTTCAAGAAGTCCATGCAAGGGAGCTGTAATTATGACTGCCCTTCCAAAGGATGCACCCTTCTTAATTAAAAAAGCACCTAAAAGTCCAACAAATACATGCATTAGAGCCCTTAAACCCACAATGGAACCAAGATTCAGGAAAAAACCCAGGGCAGAACCTAATCCCACCATTACTGCAACTTTAGGACCCAGTAGCATGGATATAAACATTGGAACATGAGCTCCCAGTGTTGCTGTAAAGGGAGGAATAATCACCTTAAAAATGACTATAAAGGGAATTATAATTGCAAGGGCAGTAAGTAGGGCTGAAATTGCTAATCTTCTATTGTCCATACAGATTCCTCCTTCATTTAATATCTAGAATAACAGATGTATATACATCTGTCAATGCTTTTGTAAATAATTCACTTTATATACTATACTCTTAGTTTTACAAATTATAAAAATAATAGTACTATATTTCCTATCCTTTAAGCAAAAAGCCTAACAATTTAATAGATGGGCCTCAAGAAGGGCCCTTGGATCAAAAAATTTGTCACATACCCGCTATATTTAAAATACATGCCAATTAATTGGTAACTTAAAACTAAAATAGGGAAATGTTGTATATTTTGTCAATTGACAATATTCTGAAATTTTACTATAATAAACCTGTAGTGAAAATTTCCTCTCCAACATATTCACATCTTGTTTTTGCATTAAATATCAGCTAATTTCCAATTTAACTGACATCCTGTTGTACACCTGTGCTTAAGGAGGTGAATTCTATAGGATAGCCTTATTCCATTCTTAAATTTTGTCCAAGCCACTAATAAAATTTATTTATGGAGGGATGAGCATGGGTAAAATTGTATATCCTTATATTCCTAATTCAGTGCCAGAAATAAAGGAACAGATGTTAAAGGAGCTGGGTATAGAAAGTGTAGAAGAGATATATAAGGAAATTCCTAAACGCTTGCGCTTTAAAGGTAAAATGAACTTACCAGAACCTCTTTTATCAGAATATGAGCTAAGGAGGCATGTAGAGGAGCTCCTTGCAAATGATAAGGATTGTAAAAAGTTCTTAAGCTTTTTAGGAGGAGGAACCTGGCAGCATTATGTGCCAGAGGTATGCGACACCATAAATACAAGGGATGAATTTTTAACAGCCTATGTAGGAGCAGCCTATGCAGACCATGGAAAATACCAGGCCATATTTGAATTTGCCAGTATGCTGGGAGAACTACTGGATTTTGATGTAGTAAGTACTCCTACCTATGACTGGGGCATGGCAGCAGGCTTTGCAGTAAGAATGGCAGCCAGGATAACTGGTAGAAATCAGGTACTTATTCCTAAGACAGTGTCACCGGATAGACTGCTATGTATAAAGAACCTATGCAAACCATACATTGAAGTTAAGCTAATTGACTATGATAAGGATACAGGCCTAATGGATTTAGAGGATCTTAAGAAGAATATTTCAGACAAAACAGCAGCAGTTTATTTTGAAAACCCATCCTACTTAGGATTTATAGAAAGCCAGGGGGAAGAAATATCTAAAATAGCCCATGATGCAGGTGCTCTACTTGTTGTAGGAGTAGATCCAAGTTCCTTAGGTGTACTAGCCCCACCAAGCCATTATGGAGCAGACATTGCATGTGGAGATTTGCAGCCTCTAGGAATACACATGAATGCTGGAGGAGGCTTGGCAGGCTTTATAGCTTCCAGGGATGAGGAAGAATTTGTTGCTGAATATCCTACTCAACTGTGGGGAATAACAGAAACTACTAAAGAAGGAGAATACGGATTTGGAGATGTAAGCTTTGAAAGAACCTCCTATGCATCCAGGGAAAATGCCAAGGACTTCCTAGGTACCCAAACAGCTCTCTGGGGAATAACTGCAGGAGTTTATCTTGCCCTTATGGGACCAAAGGGAATGCAGGAGCTAGGAGAAGGCATCATGCAAAGGGTAGCCTATGCACAAAAGAAACTAAATGAAATTCCTGGAGTTAAAACACCACTATTTAATTCAGCCCACTTTAAAGAATTTATAGTCAACTTCGACGACACAGGCAAGACTGTAGCAGAAATAAATAGAAAGCTACTAGACTTTGAAATATTTGGAGGAAAGGATCTGTCCAAGGAGTTTCCAGAACTAGGCAACAGTGCTCTCTACTGCATTACAGAAATACACATGAAGTCTGATATAGATAGATTAGTAGATGCTCTTAAGAAGATATTGTCTTAAGAGTAGAAAGGATAAAGGAGGTATGGTTATGGCAAAGGTAAAAATACGTGAAAATTATCATCAGGCCAGATGGGACGAGCCTATTATATATGAGCTTTCAACTCCCGGAGAAAGGGGAATTCTAGTTCCTCAGCCAGAAAGAGAAATAAGGGAGGAAGCAGGAGATATTTTATCCAAGCTACCGGAAAATATGCTTAGAAAGGAAAAACCAAACTTGCCAGAAATCTCTCAAAAACATGTTTTAGCCCACTATCTACACCTTTCCCAAGAAACTCTAGGCTCTAACTTAAACAATGATATAAGCCAGGGTACCTGTACTATGAAATACAATCCCAGAATTAATGAAAAACTAGCCACCCTAATCCATGAGGTACATCCATTGCAGGATGAAAGTACCATTCAGGGACTATTGAGCATTTACTATAGATTTGAACACATGTTAAAAGAAATATCAGGCATGGATAAATTTACCTTCCAACCCGGTGGAGGATCCCATGCAGTATATACAGCCGCATCCATAATCAGGGCCTACCATGAATCCAGGGGAGAATTAGAACAAAGAAATGAAGTTATAACCACAATCTTTTCCCACCCATGTGATGCTGCAACTCCATCTACTGCAGGCTTTAAGATAATCACCCTATATCCCAATGAAGAAACTGGAGTACCAGATGTAGAGGCTCTTAAGGAAGCTGTATCTGAACGAACAGCAGCCCTCTTTATTACCAATCCAGAGGATACGGGAATATACAATCCAATAATAGATGAATTTGTAAAGATAGTCCATGAAGCAGGAGGCCTCTGTTTCTATGACCAGGCCAATGCCAATGGTATGCTAGGCATAGCCAGGGCTAGGGAAGCCGGATTTGACATGTGCCACTTCAATGTTCACAAGACCTTTGGTACACCACATGGCTGTTCTGGACCTGGAACGGGAGCCTTGGGAGTAAGGAGTCATTTAGCTAAGTTCTTACCAGTTCCCACTGTAGAATATGATGGAGAAAAATACTATCTAGACTATGATAGGCCAGAAAGCATTGGTAAGGTAAGGGGCTTCTTTGGAGTTGCACCAGTAATCCTTAAGGCCTACTGCTGGACCATGATGATGGGAGCCGATGGCCTAAGAGAAGTAGCGGAAATATCAGTATTAAACAACAACTATCTGCAGAAGAAGATAGAAGCAATTGATGGAGTAGAAACCTGGTATGCTGAAGGCCGCCGCAGGCTGGAGCAGGTAAGGTACAACTGGAGGAAGCTATATGAAGAAACTGGCGTAGGTACCGATGACATAATGCGTAGAATAGGAGACTATGGTATACAGCACTACTGGACCAGCCACCATCCATGGGTAGTACCAGAACCCTTCACCCTAGAACCATGTGAAACCTATTCTAAGGCAGATCTGGATGAATATGCAGCAGTACTGGAAAGAATAGCAGAGGAGGCAAGGAAGGATCCAGACTTTGTAAAGGCTTCACCACATAAATGTGCAAGCCATGTAATAGCAAAACCAGAAGAGTTAAATGATCCAAGCAAGTGGGCACTAACCTGGAGGGCATACTTAAAGAAGCATAAAAAAGAAGAGCCTAGTCTAGGTTAATATAAAGCCTGCAAGGGCCTGAGGCCTTTGCAGGCAAAAATTAATAAAAGGGGGTAAAAATTTGAAGCTAGGATTTATAGTAAACCCTATAGCAGGTATGGGGGGAAAGGTTGGCCTAAAGGGTACTGATGGAAAAGAGGTTTTGGAAAAGGCCATTAGGTTAGGAGCCAAGCCCGAATCACCCATAAAGGCCAAAAAGGCTTTAGAAGTACTCAAGCCTTATATGGATGAAATTGAACTTATAACCTGCCATGGAAGCATGGGTGAGGAGGAAGCCACTGACTTAGGCTTTAAGCCCAGGGTAATTGGGGAAAGAAAGGATAAGGTAGGACCAGAAGACACAGAGGAAGCAGCTAAGCTTATGCTGGATATGGGAGTAGATTTATTACTTTTTGCCGGAGGAGATGGTACCGCCAGGAATGTCTACAATGCTATTGGAGACAAATTGCCTGTCATAGGCATACCTGCAGGAGTAAAGATACATTCAGCCGTCTATGCCAACCACCCTAGAAGTGCCGGAGAGGTGGCCTTAAAATACCTTAGGGGAGAGATAAAAACCATCAGGGAAGCAGAGGTAATGGATATAGATGAGGAGGCCTTTAGAAAGGGGCAGGTAACAGCCAAGCTATATGGCTATATGAGGGTGCCCTATGAAAGGCAGTTGGTACAGAGTCTAAAGGCAGGAAGACCAGAGCAGGAAGAGGCAGCCCAGGATGCAGTGGCAGACAGGATAATAGATGAAATGGAACCGGATGTCTTTTATATAATAGGCTCAGGAACCTCTACCAGGCCTATTATGGAAAAACTGGGCCTACCCAATACCCTCTTAGGCATAGATATAGTTAAAAATAAGGAGCTGGTAGCTTCAGATGTAGGTGAAAAGGACATATTGAGGATAATAAATGGTCAAAAAGCTAAAATCATAGTTACAATTATAGGAGGTCAAGGATATATATTTGGCAGGGGCAATCAGCAGCTAAGTGGAGAAGTAATCAAGATGGTAGGAAAGGAAAACATCCGCATCATAGCTACCAAGGGTAAAATAGTCTCCCTGGGAGGCCAGCCAATTTTAGTAGACACTGGAGATGATGAGGTAAACAGGATGTTTAATGGCTATATGAGGGTAATAACCAGCTATAATGAAGAAATAATGTACAGGGTCAAGGGCTTGTAAAAATAAGGCTTGTGTTCATATGAACATGAGCCTTTTTGTAATAATTGTTAACAAAAT
>Ga0209537_1002063_pt1 | contig 20873 bp, 16 predicted proteins | sample BioPla4DNA1_FD_187698 | JGI IMG/M metagenome (GOLD analysis project Ga0209537, IMG submission 187698) | Biogas fermentation microbial communities from Germany - Plant 4 DNA1 (SPAdes) (version 2) | ecosystem: Engineered > Bioreactor > Anaerobic > Digestate | place: Bielefeld, North... | reverse complement strand
CCAACCGCATCGGCAAAGGCGTATCGGCACATACAACGGCCAAAATCACATCACAGCACGCCCTCAAGTATTACAAAATGATCAATGCCGTGGGTGAAGAAAAGGCAAGGCAGTACGCAGAGGCCAACCAGTCGGCCATCGACCTGATAGAAAAAATAATCCGCGAAAACAGCATCGACTGCGACTTCAAAAAGGTCCCTGCCTTTGTTTTCACGCAGGACAGGAACATGATCCGAAAGCTTGAGGATGAAACGGAAGCCGCACTGAAACTCGGTCTCCCCGCGGAGTACACCGAAACGACCGACCTGCCTTTCGGCATCGAAGGCGCGATGAAATTCGCGAACCAGGCTTATTTCCATCCCCGCAAATACCTGCTGGCGCTGGCCGGTCTGATCGCCGGCAAAGACTGCGAAATATATGAAAACACGCGGGCTGTCGACATCCGGGAAGGCAGCCCCAATATAGTCGTTGCCGACAACGGCAGGAAGATCAGGGCAAAATACGTGATCCAGGCAACAAGGTATCCTTTCTATGACAAGCCCGGACTATATTTTGCCAGGGTCTACCCGCAGCGCACGTACCTTATGGCGCTCAGGATAAACGGAACTTTCCCTGAAGGCATGTATATAAGCGCCGAAGAGCCAACCAGGACGCTTCGTCCCCATACGGGCAGCGACATTTCGGTCATGCTGGTGGGAGGCGAGAATCACAAGACGGGGCACGGTAAAAACCTGCACAACCACTACGAGATCATCAGGGATTTTGCAAAGCCGATGTTTGATATCGAAAGCATACCGTACCGGTGGTCGGCACAGGATTATACCGCGATGGACGAGATACCTTTCATAGGCCCCATGACGTCGGGCAGGGATAGTATTTTCGTAGCCACGGGCTATGACAAATGGGGTATCACCAACGGTACTGCGGCTGCAATGATCATTTCGGACCTTATAACAAAAGGCGCAAGCCCATGGGAGGAGGTCTACAGCCCGTCCCGCTTCACGCCGGGAGCTTCTGCGAAGAACTTCCTGAAGGAAAACCTTGACGTGGCCGTGAAGCTGATATCCGGCAAGCTGAATATCCCCGGCGGGAATGCGGAAGTTGAAAAAGGAGAAGCAGAAATAACAGAAGTGGACGGCTACAAGGTCGGAGTTTACCGTGATGATAACGGCAAACTCCACTATGTAAGCACGACCTGCACCCACCTGGGCTGCGAACTCAAGTGGAATTCGGCAGAACTGTCATGGGACTGCCCGTGCCACGGCTCAAGATTCACATACACGGGTGAAGTCATCGAGGGTCCCGCTCTTGAATCGATAAAACCGCTGGAAAGCGATATGGGCGTCAGTTCATGATCTCGCTCTGCAAAAGCAGTTTCCGGCTAAGGAAGATAAAGAGCAGCGCAACAAGCAGGTTGACCAGTATCATCGGGACCATCAGCAGCACCGTGCTTTCGATGCCTGCAGCCACGTTCAGGACTATGACAAGGACCCCGCCCGGTATGGCCGCCGCCATGATGAACAACAGCCGCATCACCATGAGCAATATCACATTGGTCGTTTTGCCCATGATCCTGTAAGTGAAAACGCCTGCCGAAGTGAAAAGGAGGGTATAAGCCGCAAGCAGGATCAGGCACAGCACGATCTCCTGTATCCCTGCCCGGAAAATGAGCGCTGCCGCCAGTACTATTATCGACTCTGTCAGCACGTTCTTGATTATGCTGGGCAGCACGGCATAAAGCAGCTTTTTGAACGGGCTTTCAGGTATGAGGAATATGTATGGTTTCTTGAATTCCGCATTCCAGTTGTCCGTGGTCGTATTGACGATCATCGAGAAAACTATCATCGAATACACGAAAATGAAGTCCAGCCCGGCTGCCAGCCCTATCACAAGGTAGATCAGGCCATTGATGAGATCCTTGAAAGTCAGCATCGGGCCCCTTTTCTTCATCTCGAGCAACTGCCTGGACATTATTGCCGCTGCCCCTTCCCTGAAACTGCCTTTAGCCTTGCGGACCTTTTTTACAGTTATACCGCTCACATCATATCCGCTGCTCCTGATGGCATCCGCCATCTGCTGCAGCCTGACGGAGTCCAGCTGCGCCTTTTCGTAGAAATCGACATCCTGTGAATAATATATCCTGGCAAGCACGGATCCCGATACGGCCAGCAGCAGTGTCGCCGGTATGAAGCCTGTAATGTATTCGCCATCCAGCAGCGCCGCAACGGCCCACTTTGCCCAGCCGAACAGCGGGACGGCGTTGTAATATGGGTTAGTGAAAAACTTGATGGCCGCTTCTCCGAAATCGCGCCCGTTTGCCAGCCAGATAACTGCATAGATCAGCAGGACCACGCCGAAGAATATCCATGCACGGTTCTTCAGCCTCTTCTTCAGGCCTTCATGGGCAATGTCCTGGATATAGATATAATAATAGAGTATAAAAATATTGAAGCAAAGCAGCGACATCACCAGGAGTGTCGCCAGCAGCTTCAGCGGGGTCATCACGCTCCCGATGAGCCATGGGAAATAAAAGCACAGGAACACCGATGTCAGTACCGATCCAGGAAGCGACTGGAGAGTGGAATACAGCAGGATCGTCCTCTTTGTCATCGGCGCGCTGAACAGTATGCTCGCTTCGGAATACGAAAAAAGCCCGCCCTGCTGCGACAGCGCAGATAAAATCAGCGTTATCCCGATGAAGAGTTGTATCCCCGCAATGGCGACTTCCCTTCCCCTGGCGCCTACCAGGCCGTCGTAAAACTTCGGGTTGATAAGCATAATCACAGGGCCGATCGCAATAGTCAAGACCGCCAGTATCGTCAGTATGGCTTTGAGCGGTTTCGAGAACAGCCGCCTGATCCTGTTGACATACTGCCGTACCAGCAGAAAAACAACCGCGTTCATGCAGATACCTCCGTCTCAGCCGAATCCGTCATCTCAAAGAAGAGTTCCTTGAGATCCTTGCCGTTCGAGCCTTCCCTGGTCGTCTCGTACACAATGGACCCCTTGTTCATGATATAAGCCCTGTCCCATACATCTTCTATGGTGTCGATGATGTGCGTGCTTATCAGGATGCTGACACCTTTCTGCTTGAGTTCTCCGAAAACGGCAAGCATTTCACTGATCGCCTTCGGATCGAGACCGATCAGCGGTTCGTCGAACAGCACGGCCTTCGGCTGTATCAGCAGGGCCAGGACGATGCTGACCTTCTGGAGCATCCCTTTCGACAACTCCCTGCTCAAGGAATCTTTCTTGTCCAGTATTTCGAATCTCTTAAGCAGCTTCTCCGCTTCCTGCTGCCACCCGTCCTCAAGCCTGTACGCCTTCGCTATGAACTGCACGTGATCCCAGATAGTCATCAGTTCGAACAGCGCCGGGATCTCCGGTACATAGCCGAACACCCTTTTGGCCTCCAGGCTCTTGTTCGGCATACCGCAAATGGTGATTTCGCCTTCGTAATTGAGCAGGCCTGCTATGCTTTTGATGGCCGTCGATTTACCGGCGCCGTTGGGGCCGAGAAGTACGGTCACTTCCCCCGGATGCACCGTGAAACTGACGTCATTTACCGCAACGACTTTGTCGTATTTCTTTACAAGATGCTCTACCTTTATCACTTCTGACCTCCTGTTAGATCCGCTTCCGGCAATAAACCGGAATAAAGCTGAAATGTCCAGTTTTCATACAGTTTACGCGCATATTTCAAAGATGGTCTGATATGCACAATTATACCAAAAAATTCATCAAATATTATAACACATATGTCAACCGCTCTTCGAAAATAAATGTAACCCTGGTTACCGATTCTTTCCCGTATGCAGGTTTACAATAGAATTACCGGGCAGGAACGCCCGGCACGAAAGTCAGCCGCCCATTTGCGGACAGGTGTCGTGCAGGCCCGGGAAATACAGGAAAGGAGCATATATCATGGTCAGGAAAATAGTTAAGATAAATGAAGAGAAATGCAACGGATGCGGGCTCTGCATAAATGCATGCCACGAAGAGGCCCTGGTGCTGGAGAACGGCAAGGCAAAGCTGGTCTCAGACATTTACTGCGACGGCCTGGGAGACTGCCTCCCCGAATGTCCGACAGGCGCTATTGAGATAATCGAGCGAGAGGCTGAAGCTTATGATGAAGAAGCTGTGAACAGGCGCCTCCTGGAGATGGGCAGGCCGCCGGTACAGACAGGACAGGACAGCCGGGAACAGGACGGACATGAAACCGGCGGCCCGGTGAGCCGTGCATCGCAAAGACATGATTCGCACTGTCATACATTACATGCTTCATCCGGATGCCCCGGTTCACGTATGCGTTCCCTCAGCAGGAGCGCCGTTTCCGGGACGGATACTGCAGGGAGGGATGACGCTCGGCACGAGGCTGTCGACAGCTTGGGCGGCGGTACAGGCATGAAGCAGGAATCGCAGTTGATGCAGTGGCCCTGCCAGATCAGGCTGGTCCCTCCGAATGCGCCGTATTTCAATAACGCACACCTGCTGGTGGCCGCGGACTGCACAGCTTACGCATATGCATCGGTCCACCGGGATTTCATGAAAGGCAGGATCACTGTCATCGGCTGCCCGAAGCTCGATGACACGGATTACTCTGAAAAGCTGGCCGCGATCCTGGCAAACAACAATATCCTGAGCATCACGGTGCTGAGGATGGAAGTGCCGTGCTGCGGCGGCCTGGTCCATGCGGTCAGGAACGCGATGCTGACCAGCGGGAAGATCATACCCTGGAATGTGGTCACGATAAGCATCGATGGCGATGTGGTCAGGCAGGATGCTTAATGTCCAGGGAGCGCGTCCGGCAGACAGCACGAATAAAGCAGCACGCATTTTTGACGGCGTGCTGCTGTGACTGCCTCTCTGGGGTGACTGCCGCTCCTGGATAACCGTCACGGTGAAGTCACTGCCTCACCCGGGGCGATCGCCCCGGTGAAATCGCCGCCCCGCCGGGAAAGAAAGAGGACCGGACGTCCGCGATGTGACCGTCAGCCCAGCGTTATATCGAGCACCATCATCAACGCAAATCCGAGGATGCATCCTATGGTGGAATAATCCGAACTGTCCGAGGACTGGGCTTCAGGCAGCAGTTCCTCGACCACCACGTATATCATAGCGCCTGCCGCAAAAGCCAGCGCATACGGCAGTATCGGCTTTATCGCCATGACCGCGATGACACCAAGCACACCGGCAATTGGCTCCACCAGCCCGGAAATCTGCCCATACCAGAAGCTTTTGAACCTTGAAACGCCTTCGCGCCTGAGCGGTATCGAAACTGCCGCTCCCTCAGGCAGGTTCTGCAAACCCATCCCGAGAGCAAGTATAAGGGCGCTTGACAATGTGGCCGATCCCAGGTTGTTGCTGGCTGCGCCTATAGCAACACCGACCGCCAGGCCCTCAGGTATATTATGCAAAGTGATAGCAAGCACGAGCAGTACTGCTCGCTTCCAGCCGGACTTGATGCCTTCCGCCTTATCCCTGGGCATGCCGATATGCAGGTGGGGCAGCAGCGAGTCCGCCAGCTTCAGGAACAATCCTCCCGCAAGGAACCCGACGAGGGGAGGTATCCATATCGGCAGGCCCAGTTCTTCCGACATTTCGATGGACGGCGCAAGCAGCGACCAGAAACTGGCCGCGATCATCACTCCCGCCGCAGAACCGAGCATTGTATCCAGGACTCTTTTATTTATGGTTTTGAAAAAGAATACGAGACCGGAACCTACTGCCGTCATGAACCATGAAAATCCCGTGGCTATCAGCGCCTGGACGATCGGGTTTAAGCTGCTGAACGACGTACCCATTGCAACACCTCCTGCAGTCATGTTCTGAATGTCTATGAAGCAAACCTGTCCATCAATACCACTAAGGACCGTTCGGACCGGGTGAGCCCGTCACCTGCACTTTTTGCACAGACCGTAGAATTTCACCCTGTGGTCAGTCACAAGGAAACCGTCCTTTTCAAGTATCTGCTCCTCCAGCGCATCGAGCAGGTCGTCCTCGACCTCTGAAACATCGCCGCAGTTGGTGCATATAAGGTGATGGTGGCGATGGTCCTCATCCTGGCGGGAAAGTTCATAGCGGCTGAACCCGTCATCCAGGTCGAGCTTCACGACCGCACCGACTTTCTGAAGGAGCGTGAGCGTCCGGTACACCGTCGCGATCCCGATGTCCGGATTTCTTTCCTTAACGTAATTATATATATCATCGATGCTGAGATGACTGTCCTTATGTTTTATCAGCACATCCAGCACAGCGCTCCTCTGGTCGGTGAACTTGTAACCGCTTTTTTTGAGCAGTTCCTTCAGATCGTCCTTCCGGGACCCATCCATCGGCCTTACCTCCTGCCGGGGTCCTTTGCCGCCCTTTTCGTTGCGCAGCGCTGTCCGCCGTCTGCGCCGCTCCTGCTGCACGACTTCCATAACGAGCATCCCCGGCAGTTTTCACAGCCGCTCATTATTTGCGGAGCCGAACCGCATCGCGGGCATCTCCCCGGTACATCACCATTATATTCGTATCCGCACACGGAGCACATCGTTTTCAATACGTATCACTTCCATTATACCACTATACCGCTTAGGTCAAAACAACGACAGGAAACGCGCCACCAGGCCGCCTACCAGGAATGCCGACACCAGGCTGCCGAGCCATATGACAGCCGCTTCCTTCTTCGACCTTTCCTTGAAAACCACAATGACTGCTGCGATACACGGCACAAACAGCGTTATCGTGATCAGCGCAGTCATCAGCTGCGGGCCCGTAAGTTCCAGGCTGCTGAGTCCCGCCGCTCCGAAATCCCTCCTGATCATGCCCATTATGAACACCGTCGCCATTTCCCTCGGCAGCATAAGCCACTGTTCCGTCAGAGGCGAAATGGCCGCCTGTATGGCTTCCAGCAGCCCGAAATACCGGAGCAGGGAGATTATCAGCGCTCCCAGCGCAAAAAGCGGAGTGGCTTCCTTTAAGAACATTTTAGTCTTTACAAATGTTTTCTTCAATACGTTCCTGGTACCCGGGAGACGTATTGGAGGCAGGTCTATCAGAAGTCCGGTGGATTCGCCCGGCAGGAGCCTGTTCAGCAGCCTCCCCACCAGTCCGAACAGCAATATGAGTACGAGCACATAGAACAGGATATACAGCAGGCCGAGCGAAGAAAGCATGCCTGCGATGACGCCGAGCTGTGCCGAACAGGGGATGGTCAGCCCCAGGAGCGCGGTCGCGATGAAGCGTTCACGTTTCGAGCCCAGCAGCCTTGTTGTCATCGTGGCTGCAGTGAAGCATCCAAAAGCGAGTATGGTCGGGATCACAGCCCTTCCGTTCAGTCCGACCCTCGTCATCAACCTGTCAGTCAGGACAGCTATCCTCGGCAGGTAGCCGGAATCCTCCAGTATCGAAAGCATGAGATAAAAACCGACGACCAGCGGGAGCAGCAGGCCGAGTACATATACAGGGGTCATCGTGAGCAGCCCGAACTCGCCCGCAAGGACCTGTCCCCAAAATGAATCCAGGGGGACCACCCTGCCGACGAGGTCTGTTATGAACGGCCGATAAAGCCCCTCCATTATCTTCTCCTCGGTCAGTTCCACGACTGTCTGTCCCATGAAGACGCCAACGAACATGAACACGAGCAACAATGTGACGAGCAGCATCGGGATACCGGTCAGCGGCCTGAGCATCAGTCGCCCGAGTTTCACGGAAAAGCTTGCCCTGTCGTTGCACTCGGACACGGCTGCCGCTATTATCTTATCCACCCTTTCCCGCCTCTGCCTGTACAGCTTCTCCTGCATCCCGGCCGGCTCCATCCCCACTCTCCTGCACGTTTCGCCGTCATCTTCCAGCACCATCAGTGCCTCGGGCTCAGTCAGGCCTTTTTCCGTATACGGCTCCAGCAGCTCGGCGATGCCTTCCAGCCTGTTGCCCTGCGCCGCTTCTTCGAGCCGGTCCAGTACTTCGACGATGCCGACATTTTTCACCGCCGCTGTGGGGATCACGGGAACGCCAAGCATTTCCGTAAGTTTCGGCACATCCACTTTTATCCCGTTCTTTCCAGCTTCATCCATGAGGTTGAGCGCCACGATGACCCTCTTGCCCATGTCTATCAGTTGCTGGGTCAGGAAAAGGTCACGGTGCAGGTGCACCGCATCCACTACGTTGAGGACCAGGTCGGCTTCGAGTATTATATCACGCGCTGCCTTTTCCTCGTCATTGAAAGATGAAACCCCATAGACCCCGGGAGTGTCTATGACATCATAATCGCGATACCTGCCCCTGCTGATCTCCACAGTGGTCCCCGGGAAATTGGACACATCCGCGTACATGCCCGTAAGGGCATTAAAAAAGACAGACTTTCCCACGTTCGGGTTGCCTGCCAGCACCAGTTTCGGAGCACCTTCCGTCAAGGCTGCCCCGGTCTTGACAGATTTCGGGGAAGACATGGCCTATCCTACCCTTTCCACCTTTATTTTGTGCGCAAGCCTGTGCCCAATGGCTACCTCCTGCTTCCTGTTCTTCAGGATTATCGGGCCATGCGGCACTATTTCGGCGCACTGCATCCTGGAACCTTCGGATATGCCAAGCCTTATGGCCTGTGAACGGACGAGTGCGTCCCTGATCTGAAGTATTTTTATCTGGTCTCCGCGCCTTGCTTCATCCAGTGTCATGTTTTCACCTTAATTGATAATGATTATCATTTTGACTATTTAAATTTTAGCGCTATTGATAATGAATGTCAATATCAATTAAGCAGGCAAAACAAGATGAAAGAAGGTGAAAGCATGAGGGAATCGGAATCAACCGGGAAAAGCCGCGGTGGAACCGGAAAAAGCCGGGGCAAAACCAGAAAAAGCAGGGGTAATAGTAGTAAAATCCGGCCTGTTTCCAGTAAAATCCAGGGTCAGCAGGGAAAGAGCGAGGCAGTACCAGGGAATACCGGGGCAAAGCCGGGAAATAATCGGGCAATGGCACATGGATGCGCAAAATTTCAACTAAAGACGCGGCATTGCAATTTTTCGTTTACCGTAATCCATGATGAGATACTTTATGTATTCTAAATATTGAAATATTTCAATGAATGCGCGTAAAATGTGGACTTTAGCTGCAAATATGCGCATCGGTGGTTGCAAAAATTCAACTAAAGTCACTCATTAAGGTTTGGGTCCTAAAGTCAGGTTTAATATCCTAAAGTCACTTCTCCAGGCCCTGAAGCACATCCTCAAGTCCCAAAGTCACTTCTCCAGGCCCTGAAGCACATCCTCAAGTCCCAAAGTCACTTCTCCAGGCCCTGAAGCACATCTTCAAGTCCTAAAGTCACTTCTTCAAGTCCTGAAGCACATCTTCGGATCCTACTAAAGCACATCTTCAGATTCCAGAGCCACTTCATCAAGCTCTGAAGCGCATCTCAAGTCCCAAAGCCACTTCTCCAGACCCTGAAGCGCATCTTCAGATCCTAAACCCATTTCTTCAGATCTTCATGGTCATCCTTACATGCTCCATGCCCGCTTCCATGAAGACATCTCCTTCGCGCTCAAAACCAAGGCGCGAATAGAATCCTTCGGCGGTGACCTGCGCGTCCAGCACGATCTTTTCAACTCCTTTATCCTTTGCAAGCGCGATTAGCAGCTTGCATATCCCTTCACCGATGCCGAGCCCGCGCATTTTCTTCCTGACCGCGACCCTGCCGATTTTGGCTTCGCTGCCGCTGAACATAAGCCTCCCGCAGCCAGCCGGCTCGCCGTCGACAGACGCGAGCACATGGACCGCTTCATCGTCCCTGCCGTCCATCTCTACTTCTTCAGGCACTCCCTGCTCCTCGATGAACACTTCCCGCCTGATCCCATATACCTGGTACATTTCATCCCTCGTCGCAACTTTTTTGATTATTACCATCGTTTCCCTTTCTCCTTTCCATGCATGCGCATCTCCCGTGTCCCGCAGTCAAGAGGGCCGCAGCCGGCTTTCATTGCCTTTTGCCTGTCAACACCATCGCTTATCGATTCCATTTACCTGTCGACAGCATTAGTCTCACGGTATCGTTTGTTCCTTAACATCATCCGTCTCCAAATCTCAGCTGTCTTTACCATATCATTTATCATACGCCGTTTATCATGCGTCCCCTGATATCATCTTCCTTGCCCTGCCGCCGTCACACCGCTCCGTGAACATACTGCATGCGTCGGATCCGGCGCAACATTTCGCGTCGCAACATTTCACATTATAACACAACTAAAATAGTACTTTTTCCCCATGGATGTTGTGACCTGCGTACCTTTTTTTATTATACGGAGGTTGTAGAATAAAATCAGGAGGTGTTTCCATGCGCATTTTCCTGAAAAATTGCAAGGGAACGGCTGCTGTTACCACGGCGCTGATGATGACACTGATCCTCGGGTTCTGCGCGCTTGTCGTAGATATCGGCATCGTAAGCATACACAGAAGCAGACTCCAGAACGCCGTCGACTCAGCTGCCCTGGCAGCGGCACAGGACCTGCCCTCCACCTCCGACGCCGCCGGAACGGCGCGTACTTACCTGGACAGTAACGGTTTCAGCGACGCAGAAATAGACGTCAGTTTTGCGCTCAACAACAGGAAGGTGACCGTAGAAGCGTCGCAGACATACAATTACGTACTGGCTGGCGTCCTCGGCATGGACACCGTCGAAGTCAGCGCCTCGGCAACAGCGCAGAAAGGCGGCGCGTATACCAGGGGCGCATTCGAATATGCCGTATTTTCAGGGGACACGAACCAGGAACTCATCCTCAACTCAAACGGCAGGGACACATACATCGAGGGAAGCGTCCATTCCAACAACGGTTTCCGCTATAATGGCAACCACGATTCACTCGTCATAACCGGCGTGCTCGACACCGTCGAAAGGATCACGCTCAACAGCAGCCACGTGGATATCGGGGAGCAGCGTCCATTCAGCAGCTATATCGACATGCCGGACTTTTCCGAGGAAATCAGGAAACTCGCCCAGATGAACGGCACTTATTACAACACCAGCCAGAGCTTCAACGGCGAGCTCCACGTCAATGAAGCCATATACGTCAACGGGCATATCAACTTCAACTGTAACAAGTTCTCCGGCATCGGGACCATCTTCGCGAAGGACAACATAATGTTCAACAACTCGGTCATATACGAAAGCCCGGGCACGGACTGCATCTGCATATACTCACAGAACGGCGATATCCACTTCAACAATTCCGGTGCAGTGATCCGCGGCACCATATATGCGCCGAACGGAACTGTCGTTCTCAACAACGGCCTGCACACGATATACGGAAGGATAATCGCCCAAAAAATCATCTTCAACGGAGGCATAGAAGTCATCAGTTCGCCGGGAGACCTTGTTTTCATGGAAGCCTTCGACAATGGCATCAGGCTGGTACGATAGATGCCGGACCCATGTGTCTGCAAAGACCCGTTCAGGATTCCTGGCAGGTCCCCTCTCTCATCGGAACTTCATGCATCATCCCAGATCCGATGTGCAATTCGGGCACCTTACTGCTTCCTTGTGGATAGCCGTACGGCAGTACGGGCATTCCTTTGTCGACACAGGCGCCGGTTCCGGCTTTTTCCTGAACCTGTTTATCTGCCTGATGAATATGAATATGACGAGCGATATGATCAGAAAGTCAAGTACATTAGTCAGGAACAGGCCATAGTTGAAAGTGGACGCACCTGCTTCCTGGGCGGCAGCAAGTGTATCATATTTATTGCCGTCAAGGGCAATAAACAGGTTTTCGAAGCTCAGTTGGCCGCGTCTTGTGATAAATGTCAGCAGCGGCATAATAATGTCATTTACCAGCGATGTCACTATCTTTCCGAATGCACCGCCGATTATGACACCGACCGCAAGGTCGATGACATTCCCTTTCACGGCGAAATCCCTGAATTCCTTGAAAAATTTCATCATGAACCCTCCTTATCATACCCTGATCGTAAAAGATAAAAAACCTCAGGCAGGACTATTGCCGCAGGATCCTGGCGAATTTCAGCTTCCCTGCCTGTATTATGTCGCCGTTATCCAGTCCCACCGCGTACATGTCAGTGAGCTTTCTTCCGTTTATCCTCACAGCGCCCTGTGATATCAGCCTTCTTGCCTCGCTTTTGCTGCTGCAGAAGCCCAGTTTCACCAAAAGATCCGCCATATCGACGCTGCTTTCTGAAAACAGTTTATCGTCAAGCCTGTACTCCATAATGTCATCAGGTATACCTTTCTTTTGGAATACTGAAACGAAGTTTTGCTCCGCCCGGACAGCTTCCCAGTCTCCATGATATAATTTCGTTATCTCTAAGGCAAGTTTCATTTTGAGGTCCCTGGGATTTACCTCGTTATTCCTCATGGCTCTTTCCATTTCGTCTATCTCGTCAGGATGGACATCCGTCACAAGCCTGAAGTATTTTACTATAAGCTGGTCCGGTATCGACATGACCTTGCCGTACATATTGGGAGCGTCTTCATTTATGCCGATGTAATTCCCCAAGCTCTTGCTCATTTTATCCACACCGTCGGTCCCTTCCAGCACAGGCATGAACAAAGCCACCTGGCTTTTCTGCCCGAAATCCTTCTGGAGCTTTCTGCCCATCAGTATGTTAAACCTTTGCTCCGTCGCTCCAAGCTCGACATCCGCTTTTACCACAACCGAATCATAGCCCTGCATCAGGGGATACAGGAATTCATGGATGGCTATCGGTTCGTTTGTCTCAAATCGGGCACGGAAATCTTCACGTTCCAGCATCCTTGCGACGGTGTACCTTGAGGCCAGGTTTATCACATCAGCCAGGTTCAGCTTTGAAAGCCATTCACTGTTGAAGCGCAGTTCGGTCTTATCCCTGTCCAGTACTTTGTAAATCTGCTCTTCATATGTCCTGGCGTTTTCCATCACTTTATCACGGCTAAGCTGCCTTCGCGTACGCGATTTGCCTGTGGGATCCCCGATCATCCCGGTAAAGTCGCCGATGATGATCACGGCCCTGTGCCCGAGATCCTGGAACTGTCTTATCTTCCTCAGCACTACCGTATGCCCGAGATGGATGTCAGGCGCCGTCGGGTCCAGGCCCAGCTTGACTGTCAGCGGCCTGTCTGTTTCCTGCGATCTGCGCAGCTTCTCTTCAAGCTCTCCCGTTTCGATTATCTCTTCGGCCCCTTTGCTGATAATTTTGATCTGTTCTTCGACAGGTAACATAAAATCACCCTTTCGCTTTTTATTTTGTTGTTTATATATGGTATGTTGTGTCAATACAAAGCACCTCAAAAAAACCACTTTTCTTTTGCCAGTGCCTTCCGGCTCTGCCGGCCGGTAAAACCGGCGCGGCATAAACTAAAAAAGCCCTCGCCCCCTGATTGCTGTCAGAGGACGAGAGCTCACGCTTCGTGGTACCACCCTGTTTCATCGATACCTTACGATACCGACCTTATTATGGACGTGTGCTGTACTGCAGCCGCAGGCATGCAGAACAAGATCCAGTCACATTATCCACTAGCGCTGTAACGGTCGCAGGCTTCCGGCACAGCCTACTCATACATGGTTTAAATGTATTTTCAGCCTGCAGCTCCGGAGATGTATTCAGAATAAGTCTCCCCGCCCCTCTCACCGCCCGGGAACTCTCTGTCGGGATCCATTATTCCTACTCCTTCTCCGTCATCGCTTTTGATCGGATATTCATATGTATTAGCTGCGTTTTGTCATTGCAAACCGCATTTTTGTCATTATACTCACTTATTATCCGGATTGTCAACGAATTTTTCAAATTGCACTTTTGTCCGGATCTGTCAGCCTGGCTGCTTTGCTTGCGGGCGCCTGCAGGATCGACATCACCGCCTATTCGCCTATGATTTTGACCAGCACGCGCTTTTCGCGCTTACCGTCGAATTCGCCGTAGAATATCTGCTCCCAGGTCCCGAAATCAAGTTTTCCGTTGGTTATCGCAGCCACGACTTCGCGGCCCATGATCTGCCGCTTCAGGTGCGCGTCCGCATTGTCCTCGAAGCCGTTATGTTCATACTGGCTGTACGGTTTTTCCGGGGCAAGCTTCTCGAGCCACACCTCGAAGTCATGGTGCAGCCCGGGTTCGTCATCGTTGACGAATACGCTGGCCGTGATGTTCATGGCGTTGACAAGCACAAGCCCGTCTTTTATCCCGCTTTCGTCGATGCATTGCTGGACCTGCGGCGTTATATTGATATAGGCACGCCTGGTCGGCGTATTGAAATAAAGCACTTTACGGTATGACTTCACATGCATCTCCTCCGTATTTAATACTTATTGCTTAAAGCGGTCTGCACGGGCCTGATCACCCGGATGACCTGTAACCGGCACTGCCGGCGGCAGACCCGTTTATCTCACCGCATACTCATGCAGCAGCTTCTGCCTCAGGTCCCACAGCGGCTGCGACAGGTCCACGTAATACCTGTGCGGGTTCTCGAATCTCCTTACTTCCTCCCACAGCGTGTCGACCTGTTCGCGGCAGTAATCCCTTATCGTATTCAGGTCCGGGGATTCGTATACGCACCTGCCCTTTTCGAATACCTTCACCATTAGCTTCTTTGCATTGAAATTGGTGACCGTCTTCCTCTTCCACGTGTATTCCGGGTCGAATATCTCGTATGGTTCGTTGTCGTTGATGACCTCGTCATGCAGTGTGATCACGTCCGCCACAGCCTTGCCGGTCTCCCTGTCGAAAAGCCTCCACACCTGTTTGAATCCCGGGGTGGTGACCTTCTCAACGTTCTCGCTGACCTTGATCTTCGGGATTATCCTTCCGTCCTCCTCGACGGCCACAAGCTTGTAAACACCGCCGAAGACCGGCTCCGACCTCGATGTTATGAGTCTTTCTCCTACTCCGAAGGAATCGACGCAGGCACCCTGGCTCAGGATATCCCTGATTATATACTCATCGAGGGAGTTGGAGGCCACGATGGCACAGTCGGGGAAGCCAGCCTCATCCAGCATTTTTCTGGCCTTCCTCGACAGGTAGGTTATATCTCCCGAATCGATCCTGATGCCCTTCGGCCTGTAGCCCCTGGGCACGATCTCCTCGTTGAAGACCCTTATCGCGTTGGGCACGCCGGATTTCAGCACGTTGTACGTGTCCACGAGCAGAGTGCAGTTGTCAGGGTAGATGCGGGCATAAGCCCGGAACGCCTCGAGTTCCGACGGGAACATCTGTATCCAACTGTGTGCCATGGTTCCAAGCGCCGGGATGCCGTATTCCTTGTCGGCTATGGTGCATGCAGTGCCGACACAGCCTCCTATGTATGCCGCCCTGGCACCGTACACGGCACCGTTGTAGCCCTGGGCCCGCCTCGAACCAAACTCCATCACCGGCCGTCCCTGCGCGGCGGTGACGATCCTGTTGGCTTTCGTGGCTATCAGGCTCTGGTGGTTGATCGACAGCAGCAGCATCGTTTCGATGAACTGCGCCTGCATCACCGGCCCCCTGACCGTAACGATGGGTTCATAGGGGAATATGGGCGTCCCTTCGGGAATTGCCCACACGTCACATTCAAACCTGAAATCCCTCAGGTAATCGAGGAACTCCTCCGAGAACATTTCCTTGCTTCTGAGGTATTCGATATCTTCCTCGTCGAACCTGAGTTCCTTTATATACTGTATGAACTGCTCAAGGCCGGCCATTATGGCAAAACCGCCGTTATCAGGCACCCTCCTGAAAAACATGTCGAAGTATGCTATCCTGTCTTTTATCCCGCTGAGCAGGTAGCCGTTCGCCATCGTCAGTTCATAAAAGTCCGTCAGCATCGTTAGGTTGTTGCTTTCCAATGTCGACACCTCCAAAAATTTGCCGGATCCCGGAAAATCCGGCTCCTAATATGCCAGATCCAGCCTCATCCTGTAATCGTCCATCACAAAACCGCCGCCGATATCTGTGACGATGTCTTCGACGATCCTGAAGCCAAGCTTCCGGTAGATCCGGATCGACGTTTCATTATGCTTGTTCACTGTCAGCCATATATGTTCAGACCCGGTCTCTTCGGCTATCTTCTTTATTCTGTCCAGCATTATCCTGGATATGCCCCGCCCCCTGCTGCCCTTCTCAAGGTAGAATTTGCTCAGGAACAGCGCATTGCTGCCTGTTTCCGGCCTGACGGCAAAATACCCTATGGGCTTTCGCCCGTCATACACGATGAAATACCTGTAACCACCCGCCGAAACATCGTTTATGATGTTTTCGGCACTCTGGAATTTAGTCAGCATGTAATTTACCTGGTCGGCGCCGATCAGCGGAGTGTAATGCTCGGTCCATATCTCCCTTGCCAGTTCCGCGAGTTCGGCTGCCTTTTCCCTGTCATTCGCATGCAGTTCAACAAGGTTTATACCTTCCATCGCATTTGCTCCCTTCCCGTTTTGCCCGGCCGGAAACCGCCACGGGTCTACTGTTATTCATAGCACTTTATCACAAAACAGTCAATAATGGGGGACGGTCCAACTTCCGTCCCCCGCCCTTTCCCTTTTTGCTTCTGCCTGGCTAGACCGCTTCACCTTCGTCTTCCGGGAACCTGAACTGTGAAGTATACAGATTGTAGTACTGGCCCCTGAGCCTGATCAGTTCTTCATGGGTGCCTGATTCGGCTATTCCGCCTTCTTCCACGACCATGATCCTGTCGGCATTGCGTATGGTCGACAGCCTGTGGGCTATGACGAAGGACGTCCTTCCCTCGAGCAGTTTCTGTATGCCCTGCTGTACAAGCCTCTCGGTATGCGTATCGATACTTGCCGTTGCTTCGTCAAGTATCAGTATGCGCGGGTTTGCCAGAAGCGCCCTGGCGAATGCAATCAACTGCCGCTGCCCTGCCGACAGCCTCGTACCGCGCTCATTCACCTCGGTCTGGTATCCCTTTTCCAGTTTCATTATAAAGTCATGGGCCGATACGGCTTTCGCAGCCTCGATGACTTCCTCGTCCGTGGCGTCCAGCTTACCGTACCGGATATTTTCCATGATGGTGGCTGAGAACAGGAAAGTGTCCTGCGGCATCACGCCTATCTGGCTCCTGAGGCTTTCCAGCGTCACATCGTTCACATTGTGGCCGTCGATCAGCACTTCGCCCGACGTGACTTCATAAAACCTGCTTATGAGGTTCACGATGGTCGTCTTGCCCGCGCCTGTCGAGCCCACCAGCGCTACCGTCTGCCATGCCGGCACATCGAAGGTGACATCCTTAAGGACCTCCTGTCCCTCGTCATACCCGAAGGTCACGTTCCTGAAAGAAACGTCTCCCTTTATCTCCGGCAGTGGTTTTGCGTCCGGCCTGTCTTTAATGTCAGGTTCTATGTCGAGTATCTCGAATATCCTCTCCGCACCGGCCATATTGGTGACGAGCTGGTTATAGAAATTGCTGATGTTCATTATCGGTTGCCAGAACATCGAAACATAACCGGAGAATGCAACGAGCAGCCCCGGCGTGATATTGCCCGTTTCGATCATCCTCGATCCGAACCAGAAAACCAGTATGGTACCTATTCCCCATGACATTTCCGTAGTCGGCCAGAAGAAATCATTTATCCTGACGGCCCTGACGAACGAATCTCTCCACTCGTTGCAAAGCTGGAGGAACGTCGACGATGTCTCCTGCTCCGCCGCAAAGCTCTGTACCACCCTTATGCCTGAGAAGTCCTCGTGCGTGAACGCATTGAGGTTCGACGACTTTTTCCTGTGTATCTGCCATCTCTTTCTTGACGCGGTGGAAATGAAGAAAAAGACGACAAGCATGAAAGGCAGCGTTATCAGGGCTACTATCCCCAGCCTGTAGTTCATCACCATCATGATGACGACCACGGCGACTATTTTCACGAGCTCGGGCACCAGGCTCGTCACGCTGTTGGCAAATACATCGTTCAGCGAGTTGACATCGCCGATGATCCTTGAGAGGATCTTGCCTGTAGGCCTGCTGTCGAAGAAGGAGAACGAAAGCTTCTGTATATGGGAATAAAGCTGCTGCCTTATCGTCAGTATGATGTTGTTGGAAACCCTGCCCATTATCAGCATCCTGAGGCGCGAACACACGACTGCGACGATATTGGCAACTATCATTACTCCGCCGAGCACGAACAGGTTTTTCCAGTCACCCTCGGCTATATACTTGTCGATCCCCAGTTTCAGCATGTATGGGTTGAACAGTTCCACCACGATGACAGCAGCCATCAGGAGCAGCGTCTTTATGACCTCCGCCGTGTAAGGCCTGAGATATGTCAGCAGCCTCCTGATCAGCGTTATGTTCAGGCTCTCCCTGAGTTCTTCGTCTTCCCTTACAATGTTTATCGGCATCATACCACCTCTTTTTCAAGCGCCTCGACATAATCGCGGTACTGCTCGCGGTATGTCTCATAATACCGTCCCCGCAGCCTGAGGAGTTCATCATGGGTACCCCTCTCCACGATCCTGCCGTCTTCGAAATAAAGGATCTCGTCCGCGTTTTTGACAGCCGAAATCCTGTGGGCTATGATGAAGCATGTGAATCCCTTCCTGCGCTCCATCGCCCGCTGTATTGCGTACTCGGTCTCCATGTCCAGCGCGGAAGTCGAGTCATCCAGCACCAGTACCTTTGCATCCCTCACAAGGGCTCTTGCTATCGATATCCTCTGCTTCTGGCCGCCCGAAAGCCCAATGCCCCTCTCTCCTATCACGGTCTGGTAGCCGTCGGGCATCTGGGACACGAACTCATCCACCATCGCGTCCCGGCAGGCCGCCCTGAACACTTCATCGGGCACTTCGCCGGCGCCGAACTTGATGTTCGCCTCGATGGTATCCGAGAAGAGGAACGTATCCTGCATAACGACCGATACATTCTTCCTCAGGACAGCAAGGTCCATCTCCCTCACATCGATGCCGTCGAAATATACACTGCCCGAAGTGCAGTCGTAGTACCTGCCGATTAGGTTTATCAGCGTGGTTTTCCCGGCCCCGGTCATGCCCATTATCGCTATGGTGCTGCCAGGCCTGGCATCGATGTTTATGTCTTTCAGCACGCTGGCCCCGTCATACTCGAAGCACACATCCCTGAACTCCACGTGTCCCTTTATCTCTTCCGGGACTTTGGGATCTTGGTAGTTCTTTATGTCCGGCTCCTCATCGAACAGTTTGTCGATCTTCTTCACGGACGCAACACACTGGGCCAGCACGCTTGTCAGCCATCCCATCATCCGAAGCGGCCAGATCAGCATCCAGATATAGTTGCTGAATGCTACCAGCGTACCGAGCGACATCTCTCCGCCGATCACGAAGTAGCCTCCCGCAGTGATGACCAGCACGGATACGAGGTTGGACAGGAACTCGATCAGCGGGTTGTAAGTCGCCATGGATTTTACAAGGTCGTAATTTATCCTGTAATTCTCTTCGTTCTGTTTCAGGAACTTGAGTATCTCGTGCTTTTCCCTTCCGAATGCCTTGACCACCCTGACACCGGCGATGTTTTCCTGGGCAGTCATATTGAGCACTGCCCTCTGGTCGCTGATTTTCTCGTACTGCTTTCCAACCTGTTTCTCAAGCCTGAAGACCACGTACTCTATCAGCGGCATAGTCACAAGGCTGACCAGCGCCAGCCTCCAGTCTATCGTGAACAGGATCACCGTGGCGACTCCAAAATAGATGACCTGCTCCAGGAACAGCATAAAGCCGTAACAGATGGCGCTCATTATGTTGTCGGTGTCTTCCTTTATCCTTGACATCAGTTCCCCGGTATTGTTCCTGTCGAAGAACGCGAAGGAAAGCCCCTGTATGTGGTCAAAGAGCTTTTTGCGCAGTTCCACTATCACCTTTGAACTGGACAGGTCAAACATGTATTCCTTTGTATAACCGAGCACGGCACGGGCGAATGTGATCCCGACCAGGGCCAGCAGGGCTGTCTTCAGGTATGCCAGTTCCCCGCCGAGTATCACCCTGTCGATGATCGAGCCGACATAGTACGGGTTATACATGTCAAGCACTATAGCCAGCACCAGTGCTGTAAACCCGAGTGCATATGTGATCCATTGCTTCGCTATCAGTCTGAGTAACCGTTTCATTCGTATTCCCCCTTGGCTCTGATGTCACAAGGCAGCTGCAGCCTGTCGGATCCCCTGTACATGGTTGGGGCAGGCCACGTACCGCGTCTGCAGTCGATCTCCGATATTTACCTGGTACCCTTCCTGTCGTGCTTCACAGAACCGGCGAGCAGGAACTCGCCGCATCGGAAATGAAAAGGGGCCGCAACTCACACCGCAGCCCCGAAATACTAAAGGCGCGGAGATAACCCACGGCCTGCTGGTTCCAGAATTGCTGAGCTTTCAGAAAGCGTTTCCGGGCGAGGCAGGGTCATCTGATGTCATTCCGCTGCTTATATTGAGTTTTGTCCCCTTTGCTGCCATGATTGCATTTTTGGTGAATACTGCAAACATCATCCTGCCTCCTTCCTTTCTGTATTTTTGAAACTCACTCACCAAACGTGTTCACACTAAGATATGTTATTTTAAAACCACCCGATAGTCAAGAAGAAAATTACATTTTCCTGCCGCCTTTTATGACCTTTATCTCGACTTCATGCCTGTCGAACTTTCCGGACAGTTCATCCACTTTCTTTTCCAGTATCCCAAGGCGTTCATGTGTCTGCATGTAACCGTCGAACAAGGCTTTTGTACTGCTGTCCAGCTTGTTTTCGATCCTTATCACATCTTCCTTCAGGCCTGTCACATCTTCCTTCAGGCCCGTCACATCTTCCTTCAGGCCCGTTACATCTTCCTTCAGGCCTGTTACATCTTCCTTCAGGCCTGTCACATCTTCCTTCAGGCCCGTTACATCTTCCTTCAGGCCCGTCACATCTTCCTTCAGGCCCGTCACATCTTCCTTCAGGCCCGTTACATCTTCCTTCAGGCCCG
>Ga0209537_1002062_pt1 | contig 20878 bp, 10 predicted proteins | sample BioPla4DNA1_FD_187698 | JGI IMG/M metagenome (GOLD analysis project Ga0209537, IMG submission 187698) | Biogas fermentation microbial communities from Germany - Plant 4 DNA1 (SPAdes) (version 2) | ecosystem: Engineered > Bioreactor > Anaerobic > Digestate | place: Bielefeld, North... | reverse complement strand
GAAAAATAAAAAAAAGAAAACAAACATAAATAAGGACGAAGAATTAGCCTTGAAAAAAACTGTACAAGAACATGACGAAAAATATAAAGAAAGTAAATATGAAAAATATACAAAAGAAGACTTTCTTGAAGAAGTTTTTATGAATGAAAAGCAATACAATACTCTTGTAAATTTATTAACAATGAAAAAAAATCTCATTTTACAAGGTCCACCAGGTGTTGGGAAAACTTTCGTTGCAAAAAGACTTGCATATTCGATTATAGGAGAAAAGGATACTGAAAGAGTAACAATGATTCAATTTCATCAAAGCTACAGTTACGAAGATTTTATCTTAGGCTATCGCCCAAAAGAAGACGGTTTTGAACTTAAAACAGGACCTTTTTATGAATTCTGTAAAAAAGCTAGTAACGATCCTAACAGAAAATACTTTTTCATAATCGATGAAATAAATAGAGGTAATATAAGCAAGATTTTTGGAGAATTACTTATGCTCATAGAAAAAGATAAAAGAGGAGAAGAGATTAAATTACTTTATACGGATGAATTATTTACCGTTCCTGAAAATTTGTATATAATAGGAACGATGAACACAGCAGACAGAAGCATTGCAATAATTGATTACGCATTAAGAAGAAGATTTTCATTTTTTGATCTTAAACCTGCTTTCGAATCAGAAAAGTTTGAAACTAATGTTATAGAAAAAAACAGCAATCCTAAATTTAAAGCTCTCATTAATACAATCAAGGATCTAAATAAAGAAATCAGTAGGGATGATTCATTAGGAGAAGGATTTCAAATTGGTCATAGCTACTTTTGTCCTAATGGCGGATCTGTACCAAATGAATGGTTAGAAAATATCGTTGAATATGAAATAATACCCCTTTTAAAAGAATATTGGTACGATAATCAAGATAAATTAAATGATTGGATAAAAGAATTAAAAGGTGTAATTAAATAATGATTAAGATTCAAAATATTTACTACATGTTGTGTTATGCTTTTGAAGTCTTGAAAAAAGAATCATATGAAAAACTTAAAGATGAAAAGTTTGAAAATACGGCAGATTTATTTGCTGCGATTTTGGCTTTAGGGGTTGCTGAACAAGTTAAAAAAGGCATTATAAAGGATTATGAAATTAGAAATGAAGAGACAAGTTTTCTAAGAGGAAAAATTGATGTCTCTTCTTCTATTAAACAGCAAACAATGTTACGCTCAAAAATGGTTTGTGTCTATGATGAGTTTACAGAAAACACTTATCTGAATCAGATTTTAAAAACAACCATGAACTTGTTGATTCGAAATCCTGATGTTGAAACAAAACAAAAGCAATCTTTAAAAATACTGATTCCTTACTTTAACAGAATAGATGAAATAGATCCTTACAAAATACAGTGGTCACGTTTAACTTATCACAGAAACAATGCAACATACGAAATGCTACTGAACATCTGTTATTTAATTATCAATGGATTACTGATGACAGAAGAAAAAGGAACCAAAAAGTTGGCAAAATATTTAGACGATCAGCGCATGAGCAGACTTTTTGAGAAATTTGTACTCAATTATTACCGTAAACATTATCCAGAACTTTATCCCAGTTCCACCATTATCAAGTGGCACACAGATAATGGTGACACAGAATTTTTACCTCAGATGAAAACTGATATCACACTTACAAGTAAAAATAAAATTTTAATTATTGATACAAAATACTATTCTAAAACTATGCAAATAAATAGGTTATACAATACCAAGACAATTCATTCACATAATATGTATCAAATTTTCACTTACGTAAAAAATGTAGATAAAACAAATTCAGGAAACGTAAGTGCCCTATTATTGTATGCCAAAACTGATGAAAGTATTGATTTAAATAAAGATTACATCATTGGAGGTAATCGAATAAGCGTCAAGACTTTAGATTTAAATACAGATTTCTCCGATATAGAAAAACAATTAAATGAAATAGTCGAGGAATTAAAACTTTAGAAAATCTTGCGAACATATAACGTTGAGAAATCATAACTGTTTTAAATATTAAGTTTATAAGTTTGTTTGAAATGTTATTGGAGGAGCAAGAAATGGATTGGTTATAATGATAAAAAAGTGTATAATAATAAAGATGACAACTTTTGTTAAGTCTATTAACTAATACTTAAGAAAGGATATAGAAATATGAACAGAGAAATTGCTCCTAATATAATAGATAATAGTCAAGGGAGAGAGCTAGTTAGAGTTATAAAAGATCAGCTAAAAAAGTCTAAAGAAGCTAAATTTGCCATTGGATATTTTTTCTTAAGTGGATTTAATTTAGTGAAGGACGACTTTCCAAAGGATTATGAAAATAGGCCTTTTCTAAAAATTGTAATGGGAAATGAAACAACTTACCCTACAAAAGAAGAACTAGTAGAGGGATATAACTTACGTGAAATTTTCAAACAAAGGATGATAGAAGATTTGCAGAGCGAGCAGCTTAGTGATGAAGAAGTGTCTCAATTGAAGACATTAAGGGATTTTGTGTCTAATAACATAATAAAAGTAAAACTTTATGACAAATCAAGATTGCATGCAAAATTGTATTTATTTCTTACAAATCCAAAAGAACCTTATGGTTCATCAGGTTTGGCTGCAGTTGGTTCTTCTAATTTTACTTCTGTAGGAATTACTAGGAATAAAGAATTAAATGTATTGTTAACTTCACGAGATGAAGTTAATTATCTTAACAATTGGTTTGATTCCCTTTGGGAGGAATCGATTGAATTTAGAGAAGACTTACTTAAAGTTATTGATTTATCAGGAGTATTACCAAACAGCCCTTATCCAAAAATTGGAAAGATGGTAGACCCTCAAACATTATTCAAATATCTTGTATATAAATGGTTTGATGGAAGAGTTTTAAACTTATATAAGAAAGATGTTCTTATGGAATTTCAATTGGTAGGTGTGGTAAATGCTATTGAAAAAATAAATTTTTATAACGGAGTTATCCTTGCTGATTCAGTAGGACTGGGGAAAAGTTTCATCGCTGCAGCAATTATTGAAGAATTGCTAGAAGGGAGACACCCAAATTGGGTACCTAAAGGTAAAACCTCTTCAATAATGTTAATTTTGCCGCCTTCTATAATTAGTCAATGGGAAGAGTTACTTATTAAATCGTCCTATTTCTTGACAGACAAAATTACTGAAGTAAAAAAAGAAGAACATAATTTCAAAGTTTACTCAATACATAATCCTCAAGAACAAAAACATTTAGGAAATTTGGCTTTTTTATCTTTAGGAATATTCCAAAATTTGACAGAAGAAGAATTAAAAAAGATTGCAAAAGAATATGATTTTTATGTAATTGATGAAGCACACAAGTATAGAAATAGTAGCACAAACAGATGGAAAAACGCCAGAAAACTACAAAAAAAAGAAGATGGCTTTGCTAATAAATTTTTGCTTCTCACAGCAACGCCTCTAAATAACTCTATAAATGACATATATAATTTGATTCGAATATTTACAGATGACGCTTTTACACCTTTTTATGTAAAAGGAATACCAATAAATAACTTAATGAAAGAATACAAAAACCTAAAAAGAAGGCTGCAAAAAGAAAACGGCGATGATATTAAAAAGGAATTGAAAAAAATAGCTACAGAAATTAAACAAAATGTTCTTGATGAGATCATGATACTAAGAACAAGAAAATATATCACGGAACAACTTCAAGACCTTAAAATTGATGATAAAAATATTACATTTCATGATCCCAAACCATACACTCTAAATTATTATTCATTTTATACAAAAGAATATAAAACTTTCATCGAGACTGTAAGTAACAATTTAGATAAAATATTGTTCGAACACACAAAACTATATGGGACAAGATTTGTTGTTTTTGAAGAAGAGGCCGTAGAAGGAGAAGAATCTATAAAAAGGTTAATAGAGGTTGCTGATTTATTTAAACTTATACTGGGAAAAAGATTGGAAAGTGGAATATATTCTTTTGAAACCACACTTAGAAGGCTCTACGAAAAAGAAAAGATAATCTATGAATGTTTTAATTCTAAAGAGATTTTCTCTACTAAAAAAGAATTGGTAAACTTGATCAAAAAGGCCGTTGAAAAAGCAAGGATTGATAAAGAACTAGACGAAATCGAAGAAGAATATAGCATAGAAGAAGAAAGAGAAGAAACATGGTTTGATAGAGTGGAAAAATTGCTTTTAGAATATGCTAAAGAAGAGGAAATTCCTGGGAAACAATATTCAGAAATAGAATTATTACAGCTTGGATTAGGAAAGGTTTTACGAAATTTATGGAACGATCTAAAGTTAATGGATTGCATCTTCAACGAGCTGGATAAATTAAAGGAATTAAACACCAAAGGTCAATATAAGACTGTGGGATACGTTCCGAAAGAAAGCGAAGATATAACAAAAATACCTATTTATTCATATAAAAATGAACCTAAATTAGAATCTCTAAAACAAATGATTGCTAATCCTTTCTTTAAATCTCTAGAGTTAGAGAATATACCTTCGTTAAATCGAAAGAAAATCTTAATTTTTACACAATACAAAGATACTGCTTATTATATTTATACCAATTTAATAGACTGGATAGAGCAAGAATTAGACCTTCATTCGTGGCTAAAGGATAAAGACAAAATTAAAGTGGCTCTTGTAACTGGAGATACTGATATTGCTACAAAAATTAATTATATGAAGAGATTTTCCCCTCGAGCTAATGATGGATGGGAAGAAGTTAAAAAATACGGTGAGATTGAAATTCTTATTTCCACCGATGCTTTAAGTGAAGGTGTAAATCTTCAGGATGCTAATGCGGTTGTAAACTATGACTTACCTTGGAATCCAATGACTATTGTTCAGAGAGTAGGTAGAGTGAATAGAATAGGTAACGAGAAAGATATTGATGTTATTAATTATGTTCCTTCTGATGAAATAGAGGTAATTGTTGGTGTTCTTCAAAAACTTAAACAAAAAATTCAAGATATTACATTGGTTGTGGGAAAAGATGTAAAAATATTATCTCCTGATGAAGAAATAAGTATAGAAACATTTGGCGAGCGTATAAAAGATATTTCTAGTAAAACAGTATCCGAACTTGAAGAATATGGTATATCTCAGGACTTCAAAGAATTTATTCCAGAAGGTATGCCAAAAGAACAAATTGACGAATATAAACTATTAAATCTTATACAATATGACTTTGCCTATAAAGAACAAGACTTCATTGAAGTTTCGAAAATGAATGATGGCCCTTATTATTCCTATATAGAAGGAAATAATAAAGTTGTGAGTATATACGAGTTTTATCGAGGAAAATATAAAATAATGAAAAAAGTTATGTGTATATCAGAAAATGGGAAAATAGAATATAAAACGCCTCTTGAATTCATCAATTTGTTAACGCACAGAAAAGTTCAATCACAAAAAATTGACAAAGCAATAGAAAATTTAAAATCTATGAAAGAAGAAACAGAAAAGATCACAGAAATATTGAATAAAAGTTCTAACCAAGAACAAAAAGGTTTTCTTAACAATTTATTTAATGCTTTACTCGTTGAAAGGGAAAAGGCAAAAGACATTGAAAGTGAGTTTTATGTGGTTATGAATACTCTTAAAAATATTCCTTATTATTTATATACAAAAGAAATCAAAAAAATTCTTGCTGAAAATGAGTTTATTGAAGTGAATAAAGATACAATAATTATAAAAGATTATAAAAGTACCGTAGAAAATCTTTACAGTTTTTTCAAGAACCAAGGATTAACAGAAGTTGAATCATTAAAAATCACAGTAAATCATTTGGGGTGGTTTTATGAAATCTAAATTAAAAGAAACTATACAAAAAGAACTCGATAAATACCAAACGAAAGAAATACTCATAGATGGTAAAACTTATGCTCTATACGTGGTACCAGAGTATTGTGATGAGCACATTGCCTTATTTGAAGGATTTTTATTTGCTGAAGTGAAAAACAAAAGCAAGTTTGCTTACTTTAAAACTCAGTATAAAACGTCTGCTGGTGGATATACTCCCCGAATAGGAATCATAATTTATGAAGAGCTACTACTTATAAAGGATTTCAGAAAAAACAAATACATTCTTAAAACAATTAACAAAATTAATAACTTGTTTTTAAAGAAGCTTAAAAATTCAATAAAAGAACCTAGTGAAGATAGTTTTAAAGATCTGTTCGATAGGACTGATGTGATAGAAGAGTTTTATATACTATACAAAAATTCTAGAGAATTTTTGCTCAAAAATGTTTTGGGAATATCAGAAGAAGAAAAGAGAAAAGAATTTGTCGATAACTTCATGATGCAAATGCTCACACTTTGGTATTTACAGGAAAGAGGTTTTTTCAACAAGGATGCAAAATATTTTATCACTAAATTTAACGAACTGACTCAAAAAAAACTTTTTAACGAATTTAAAAATTATTATGATTTTCTCAATTATCTCTTTGACAAAATGAGTAACGAAGAAAGCAAACAATATATTGAAGACCAGAATATTGGGAAAATAGTTGTTATCGGACCTGCTGCTTTTTTAAATGGAGAAGAATATAGCGAAGCAGTATCTATTCCAGATGAATGCTTTTATAAAAATGGACTGACAGATAAACTAATAAGTCAAGACCCTAAAAAAATTAGTTTTGATATTCCTCTATTAAATCTTTTTGAAAGTAGAGATTGGACAGAAGGAAATATTGATGAATTTGTTCTTGGTGCAATATATGAAAAGCTAATTACTGGTGAGGAAAGAAAAAAACAAGGTGCTTATTATACCCCTGAGGAAATAACTTCTTATATATGTAAAAACTCTATCGAACAATTTCTTGTCGATCAAATGAAAGAAAAATTTAATACAAATTATAAATCGATAGACGATATTGTAGATTTTGGAGATGAAGAAGTTTTAGTGGAATTGTTTGAACATCTAAAAGAAATAAAAATACTTGATCCTGCGGTTGGTTCAGGACACTTTCTTGAAAGTGCGATAAACGTATTGGTTAATATATACGAAAAGATATGGAATAAAGCGAAAGATCTTAATATTAAGAAAGGACTTAACATTGTATCTACAGACGAAAAAGGCAAAATAATAACTATAAACTTGTTAGAAATTCAAGGAGAGGATAAATTTAAACTTTTAGTTAAATTTTTCATAATTCTTTCAAAAAATATTTATGGTGTTGATATAAATCCAACTGCAATTAAAGTTGCAAAAGCAAGAATGTTTTTAACTCTTGCAAAACATTTTAGGATAGAAAAAGAGAATGGAATTTTTATTCGATTTCCTAATGTTCATTTTAATTTACGAGAAGGAAATTCACTCATTGGTTATGTAGATTTTAATAAAGAAGAGAAAAAAAAAGGTAACCCACAGCTTGTATTATTTGATATTAATTTGCAAGAAAGCCAGAGAAAATATATTTCCGAAGAAATTGAATTGATGTCAGATTTGCAAGATTATTTAGAAAAAACTACTAAATTCTTGTCAATTAATGGAAATCTAATACAAGAAATTAAGAATTTGAATAAAATATTATCAAAAGATAAAATTAATTTAGAAGATTTTAAAAATGTTCTTAAAGTAAAAGAAAAATTAACCACCATACTTATAGTTTCTTTAAACTCAGAGTATGCAATCCCTTTAAATAATCTATTAAGAAAAATAACTAATTTGTTTAATCAAAAACTTGATGAAATATTTGCTAAAGAATATAAGGTAACACCACAAAAATTAAAAGAGATAAAAACTTTTCATTGGATATTTGAATTTCCAGAGGTTTTTTTAAAAAAAGCAGGGTTTGATGTTGTAATAGGTAATCCTCCGTATATAAGACAGGAAGAGATAAATAATATTACTAAAGGCGTGAAATATAAGTATATATTGTCAAAAATATTTGTTCCTTTTGATAATACTTTTGATATTTCATTATTTTTTGTTTTAAGAAGCCTCCAATTAGTAAGAAAAGATGGTTATCATTCTTTTATTATTACTAATAAATGGCTTAGAACAAAATATGGGGAAAAGATAAGAAAATTTTTGAAAGAAAATTGTGAAATTAAAAAAATCATAGACTTTAATGGAGTTAAAGTTTTTATGGGTGCCAATGTTGATACGTTAGTCTATATCATTAGAAAAGCCAAACCAAATAAAGAAAATCTTATTTTTTATAATCATGCTTTAAGTGTAGATGAGATAGAGCAAGGAGGATATGAAGTTAAACAAGCTAATTTGAAAGATAATGTCTGGAATTTTGTTAATAAAGACTTTGAAGAAATTGAAAAATGGGTAGAAAAAGTAGGAAAACCTTTAAAGAGTTTAGAGATATTAATTTATCGTGGAATTACAACCGGGTTTAATGATGCATTTATTATAAATGATGAAATAAAGAAAAACTTGATAGAGGAAGATTCAAAGAGCTCTGAGTTGATAAAGCCAGTACTTAGGGGGGCTAATATTGGAAGATATTATTTAGAGTGGGATAAAAAATGGATTATTGCGATACCTAAAGGTTTGACAAAAAAGCTATCAAATGGGCAAATGCTGCCTATAGATGAAGCGGAAGAAATTTTTAAAAATAATTATCCATCTATATATTCGCATTTAAGTAAATTTAAAAATTTAAAAACTAGTGGAAAAGGTTTGTTAAAAAGAGATGATCAAGGAGATTATTGGTGGGAATTAAGGGCTTGTGATTATTATCCTGAATTTGAAAAACCCAAAGTTGTTTGGCAAAGAGTTAATAAATATCCTGCATTTACATATGAAAATACTAAAATGCTAACGTTAGACAGTACAGTTTTTATGACGGATAAAAATTTAAAAGTTTTAAATTTAATTTTATTGAGCAAATTATCAGAAAATTATTATATAAAAAATTATGTGCATCAATTAGGGGGAAAAGGCTATTTATTGTCAAATCAATACATATCTAAATTTCCTATTGTCATACCTAAAAATCCTAAAATCTATGAAGCCATCGTTGATTATCTTCTTTTTCTAAATGCAATAGAAGAAAGAAGGACAGAATTTAAGAATATAATAAATTTTTTTGATAGGCAAATTGCTGACTCTCTTGTTTATGAACTATATTTCAAAGAAAAATTTGCAGAAGAAGGATTATATCCTCAACCAAAAGAACGACTACTTAATGAAGTTTATAAATATTTAAAGCCTATAAATTATGACAGATGGTCTGAACTTTATTGGAAAAATCAATTTGAAGAACACCTAACTACAGACGAAAAAATAGAACTACAAAATTTAGAAAAAGAGAATCTCAAAGCAATAATCGAAACTTATGAAAAAATAAGCAAAGACGAAAAAATTGATGGATTGATCAAAAAAATAAAATCTCATGATTGGGTAAAAATTATTGAGGAAGGAAGTACTTAAAGACGAAATAAGTTATCTCCAATCTTAGGGATGAGTGGTAATCCATAAGCGATTTAAGCTGTAGTTTGTAAAATTAATATTTAGTTAAAAATCTTATTATTTACAGAAAGTTGATTATATAGGTAAAGCTGTGGTTTCTAATCCAAAAACATATTGGTTAGTGAACCTAATAAATGACATTGAACTAGAAACATTGCATTTCCTGATTTACAAAGATTTTTTGTCTGATCAATCGCAAATATTAGAGGTCTTATAGATTCAATGTACAAGTTTCTAATAACTAGTTTGATGATTCTGTAGAAAATATATGAAGCTTGAGGATATAAAAGTAAAGGATTTCATAACCATCAAAGGTATTTAAGATATCTTGTTATAGATGTCCAGCATAGCTTACATCCTTATTTTCCGTAATAAATAATGAGAAAATTAACACACAACAAACAAAAAATATAAAAACTAAAATAACTTTCAAACTAAGTGCAGAAAAGTGAAGACTCATTTCACTATTCAAAAATCTTCTGAGTGGCTTTTTCACTGATTTAATCTGTTTCATAATAGGTTATTCTTTCAAACTAGGAAGGTTAAAATATTCCTTTCTTATTTTAAAAGGTAGGGATTTTGAAAATAAGTTTATTTCTGAAAGTCTCAAAGAAAAAAATTTACAATATTTAAAGAGGGTCAAAAAGAAATTTTAAATTTAAGTAACTGGTATGATTATATAAAATAAATTCATAGTGCAGGATTTGTTAATGAAAAAATTATAAGCTCAAAAGTAGATTTTTGCGTGACTTATGCTATTTATTTGTTAAAAAATTCTACATTTTTTTAAAATAGCTGTTAGATACGTTGTGACTGTATTTTGATTGCTAGTTAGATTTATTATATTATATTTTATTTCTAACTGCTTAATTAAATCTTTAATCACAAATTATTAGTTCATTTTTTAAGGTGCAAAATTCCCGCACAGTGAGAAATTGGTATGAAGTGAATATTATCTTGATGGAAAAATTCTTTGATTTCATCAAAAACTATGTATGTTTCTTCGTCATCCCAATATTTAGAGTAGTCTTTTTTACATTTTTCTAATAATGTTCTTGTTTTAAAGGCTATATCGCCTATAATAATTTCTCCTTCTTTGGAAAGTAGTTCTTTCAGTTTATTAATAAACTGCACTTTGTAATTGTCTTCTAAGTGGTGCATTGCATATGTACTTATTATATAGTCAAATTTGTTGTTCTCAATTTCTTGAGGAAGACCTTTAGAAAAATCATATTGAAATAGTCTGGCTAAAGGCATTTTGTCTTGTGCAATTTCTATCATTTTTTTAGAAAAGTCAACACCATATATTTCATAGCCTTCATCATAAAGTTTTTTTATTAGCGTTCCTGTGCCAAATCCTATATCTAATACGCTTGCCTTTTCTTTTTTGTGAATTATATTGTAGATTGTGTTTAGAAGATCATTGTATCCAGCAAAGGGGAATTCGTTATTATCGCTACTTATTTGAACACTTTTATCGTATTCTTCTGCCCATAAGTCAAATTTTTTGCTGTCCAAAGTAGTGACCTCCAATTGTATTATATGCACTCAGTTTAGAAATTCTAAACCCTTATTAATTATATATATGTTTTAGAATTAAACTTTTTACAAAATACTTTTTTTAATTTTTTTGGTACTTGTACCAAAGGAGGGAGAGGGCTCCGCCCTTGACCCGTTATAAATTCAAAATGCTATCTTTAGAAAAATTTTCATTTCTAAGTTGGTACTTGTACCAAAGGAGGGAGAGGGCTCCGCCCTAGACCCGTTATAAATTCAAAATGCTATCTTTAAAAAATCTTTATTTCTAAGTTGGTACTTGTACCAAAGGAGGGAGCGGGCTCCGCCCTAGACCCATTATAAATTCAAAATGCTATCTTGATAAAAATCTTTATTTCTAAATTGGTACTTGTACCAAAGGAGGGAGAGGGCTCTGCCCTAGACCCGTTATAAATTCAAAATGCTATCTTGATAAAAATCTTTATTTCTAAGTCGGTACTTGTACCAAAGGAGGGAGAGGGCTCCGCCCTTGACCCGTTATAAATTCAAAATGCTATCTTTAGAAAAATTTTCATTTCTAAAATCCCTGTATTATAAAATTTTGTGGCTAATGAGAGAGGTAACGTTCTTTTTGTGTAATTCTCTTTTAATTGAGTCTTTTATGTGGTCGATACGCCAAAATTATATCATTTAGTGGTTATAAAATGAAATTGACAAAGAATTTGTAATAGAGTATAATGGGACTAATGTTAATTGTTCTGAAAATAAGAAATAATGGGAGTGAGAAAAATTAAGAAGTTTGCTTTTGTGGGTGGTTTGTTGATAGACGGTACTGGAAAAGATCCAGTTAGTAATTCTTTGGTACTTGTTGAAGATAAAAAAGTTAAGTATGCTGGTAAAATGAAGGAGTTTGAAGGAGATTATGAGAGAATAGATATTACTGGTAAGACTATTATGCCTGGTTTAATTGATAGTCATCTTCATTTTAGTGGGAACCTAACTGATAATGATTCAGATTGGGTTCTTGAACCAGTTACTCAAAAAACGATTGTTGCAGTTGCTCAAGCTCGTGAAGCCTTAGAGCACGGTTTAACTTCTGTGGGAGAAATTTCAAGATTTGGAATTCATCTTAGAAACATGATTGAAGCCGATATTATTCCTGGTCCTCGAATAGTTGCAACTGGTCTTGGTTTTTGTAGGACATCTGGACATGGAGATTCTCACAAGTTGCCTTTAGAATATAATGATGCTTCTCATCCTTGGGCTGAGAGGGTAGATGGACCTTGGGATCTTCGAAAGGCTGTAAGAAGGAGACTTCGTGAAGGTCCTGATGCAATTAAAATTTGGTCTACGGGTGGAGGAATATGGCGTCTTGATGCAAAAGCCGATCTTCACTATACAATGGAAGAGATTCAAGCAGTTGTTGATGAAGCAAATATGGTAGGTCTTCCTGTGTGGTCACATGCTGAAGGGTATGAAGGAGCGTTAAATTCTTGTAAGGCAGGGGTATCTGCCATTATTCATGGTCAAGAATTGAATGAAGAATGTCTTGAAATAATGAAAGAAAAAGATATTTCATTTTGCCCTACCTTGCAATTTTTTTATGAATGGTTTAGCGTGTATGAACCTCCTTACAGGCCAATTCTTGATAAGTATCCGGGACAAACTGTTGCGGAAAAAGAGTTAAATCGTATTATTGACAATCTACAAAATGCTAATAAAAAAGGTATTAGAATCACTGTAGGGTCTGATTCTTTTTGTAGTAGCTTAACCCCTTATGGAAGATATGCCATTACTGAAATATATACGCTTAATAAAGCAGGTTTAACAGAGATGGAGGCTATATTGGCTGCAACTAAAAATGGAGCAGAAATGCTTAAAATAGATAATATAACTGGAACTCTTGAAGAAGGAAAGTTTGCAGATTTACTGGTTCTTTCTGATAATCCTTTGGAAGATATACACAATATTGATGTTGAAAAGATGCAGGTTATTATGAAAGAAGGAGAATTTGTTAAAAAATTTTTGTAATATTCCTTGCGTTTGTTTTGTATGTTTATTATGTTGATTATTCTTTCTCTTAATATCTCTTTTTTATTGTTTCTTTTTCTGAAAGTCCTATATAGGATTTTCAGATTTTTATTATAATTCTTAAATTACTTACGTTTATTATTAAAAAATTCTTTTTTAAATTTGTTATAAATGGTATCATTAAGATAAAGAAAAGATTAATTTAATTATATGTTTAGAGGAGGATGTTTGAGTGAGGACAAATAGAGATAGACTGGTCATGATTTCTGTACAAGGTACTGTTTCTAATCCTGAACATACTGGAAGGCATTCTGTTTCTCATGATGGAGAGCCTTTTATGGTACCAGGAACTGGTGGTATTACATACAACGTTAGGGTTGGCGACTCTGCTTTTGGTTGGGAAGTTGATCATGTGGAACCTGGTGTTTCTACGTTGTTAGATCAGAAAGATAGAAATTCCCCACAAAATAGAGGTTATCATTTTTATTCATGCGTTGGTAATGAAGCAAAGGTTGTTACAGGGGATGCAAAAGGGGCAAAAGGGGTTGTTACTGGGCATCATGGTGGTGCAGAACATATTCTTATTGATTTTTCTGAAGATGTTTTGGATAAATTAACTCTTGACGATAAGTTTTTAATTAAAGGGTTTGGTCAAGGTTTGAAATTATTAGATTATCCGGATGTACATGTGTATAATTTAGATCCAAACCTTTTAGAAAAGATGGATGTGGTTGAAAAGAATGGAGAATTACATGTTCCTGTTGTTGCGGTTGTTCCTCCTTTTTTAATGGGATCAGGGATAGGTTCTACAACTATGGGAACTGGGGATTATGATATTATGACGGCTGATTATGATGCTTTAAAAGAGTATGGCTTGACTGGGTTAAGGTTTGGGGATTTGGTATATATTCAAGACCATGACAATTCCTACGGTAGATGTTATAGAAAAGGTGCCGCTTCAATTGGTGTGATTATACACAGTGATTGTAAGCTAGCAGGGCATGGACCAGGAGTTACGATTTTAATGACATGTGCTAAAGGAATCTTAAAGCCTATTATTTCACAAGATGCTAATATAGCAAAAATACTTAAGATTGGTAGATTTGAAGAGAAGTAAAAATTATAAATTTCAAATGGAGGTTAATATGTTTGAAATTTCAGACAAGATTCAAATAGCTAAGGATACTTTTAGTGTTTGGGTTGAGGCACCTAAGATTGTAGAGAATGCCAAACCAGGACAATTTGTTATTGTTATGGGGGAGGAAGATGGAGAAAGAATACCTTTGACAATAGCAGATACAAAAGGTAGTAAAATCAGGCTTATTTTCCAGGTTGTGGGTAAAAGTACCAAAAAAATGGCTGAATTAGAAAAGGGACAGAGCTATGCTCATGTAGTAGGACCTCTGGGAAAGCCTTCAGAAATAGATTATTATGGGACAGTTTTGCTGATAGGTGGTGGAATTGGTATTGCCCCAATTTACCCAATTTTAAAGGCTTTAAAACAAGCTGGAAACAAGGTTATTGCTATTTTGGGAGCTAGAACCTCAAATTTATTGATTTTAGAAGATGAATTTCGTCAAATTGCTGATAGGGTAATTATTACCACTGATGATGGTTCTAAAGGAATGAAGGGATTAGTAACCGATGCTATGAAATTGTTAGCTCAAGAAGGTGAAAAGGTAGATAGAGCTTGGGCTATTGGTCCTGTAATTATGATGAAATATGCTACTTTAACGGCTCAGGAATTAGGTTATCCGATAACAGTGTCTTTGAACCCTATAATGGTTGATGGGACAGGAATGTGTGGAGGATGTAGGGTAACTATAGCCGGTAGCGTTAAATTTGCTTGTGTAGACGGGCCTGAGTTCGATGGAGAGTTGGTTAACTGGGATGAACTGTTAAATAGGTTGGGTCAATACAAAGAGGAAGAGAAAAGGGCTCTACAAGAGACCAAGAAAAAGAAACCTAAGAATATTTTGAAAAATAAGGTGCCTGTTCGAAAACAACCTCCAGAAGAAAGAAGAAGAAACTTTCAAGAGGTTTCATTTGGTTACTGTTTAGAGGAAGCGCTTATGGAGGCAGAAAGGTGTTTGCAGTGTAAGAATGCCCCATGTATCGAAGGATGTCCTGTAGGTGTAGATATTCCTGGCTTTATCCGTGCGTTATTAGAGGGTGATCTTTCAAGGTCAGCTGAAATTTTAAAATCTTACAATAATCTTCCTTCAATATGTGGAAGAGTGTGTCCACAAGAAAATCAATGTGAAGGGGTATGTACACTGGGTAAATCTAAGGTGTTTGAACCAGTTGCTATCGGCAGACTTGAGAGGTTTGTTGGAGATTGGGATATGGTTCAAAAAAGGCAAGAGGTAAGAGAAGAACTTTCAAACAGTGAAATTAAAGGTAAAGTTGCTGTTGTAGGTTCTGGTCCTTCTGGTTTGACAGTGGCTGCTGATTTGGCAAAGATGGGATATTACGTTAAGATATTTGAAGCTTTGCACAAACCTGGCGGAGTTTTGATGTATGGAATTCCTGAATTTAGGCTTCCAAAAAGGATTGTATATGAAGAGATTGAATATGTTAAATCCTTGGGGGTAGAAATTCAAACGGATGTTGTTGTAGGAAAGACTGTAACAATAGACGAATTGAGAAAGGAATATGATGCAATTTATATTGCTACAGGAGCTGGAACTCCTAAGTTTTTAAACATCCCGGGAGAGAATCTAAACGGTGTTTATTCATCTAGTGAGTTTTTAACTAGGGTTAATTTGATGAAAGCTTATGAATTCCCATATTATGATACGCCTGTAAAAATGGGGAAGAATGTAGTTGTCGTTGGTGGAGGTAACGTTGCTATGGATGCTTCTCGTTCTGCTTTGAGGTTAGGTACAGACAAAGTTACGGTTGTTTATCGTAGGACAGAAAATGAGATGCCAGCTAGAAGAGAAGAGTATGAAAATGCAGTTGAGGAAGGAATTGAGTTTATGTGGCTCACTAACCCTGTTGAATGTATTGGAGATGATAGGGGTAATTTGGTGGGTGTTGTTTGCCAAAAGATGGAACTTGGAGAACCTGATGCTTCTGGTAGAAGAAGACCTATACCAGTGAAAGATAGTAACTTTACCATTACCTGTGACATGTTTATAGTAGCGATTGGACAAGAAGCAAACAGGGTTTTGTTAGACAATTTCACTGAACTTGAGTTGAATAAATGGGGTTATATAAAAGCAGATCCAGAAACCGGAGCAACCTCTGTAGAAGGGGTTTATGCAGGTGGAGATATAGTTACAGGTGCCGCTACTGTTATAGAGGCGATGGGGGCTGGTAAGAAGGCTGCTAAAGCTATTGATGAATATATCTCTTCTAGAATCAAGGAGAGGAAGAGTTAATGGATTTTGAGCTAGCACGTAAGAGAATGGTTCATGAACAGCTTGAACTAAGAGGGATAACTGATAGGAAGGTTTTGGATGCTTTTCTAAAAGTGGAGAGGCATCTTTTTGTGCCTGAGAATGTTAAAGAATATGCATATGAAGATTGTCCTTTACCCATCGGGGAGGGGCAGACTATTTCTCAACCGTATATGATTGCTTTAATGTTGCAACATTTGAATTTAGATGAAAATGATGTTGTTTTGGAAATTGGTACAGGGTCTGGTTACCAAACAGCATTATTAGCTGAAATAGTCAAATTTGTGTATTCGATAGAAAGGAGTGAAACTTTAGCTAAAAGGGCTAAAGAAATACTCGAAGACTTGGATTATAAGAATATAAAAATTTATGTTGGAGACGGAACAAAAGGATGGCCAGAAGAGGATATTAGTTTTGATAAAATTATTGTTTCTGCAGGGGCACCTGACGTTCCTGAACCATTATTTAATCAATTAAAAGTTGGCGGAAGAATGGTTATTCCAGTAGGGTCAAGACATTATCAAACTTTATTGATAGTTACTAAAATGGAAGATTTAAGTATGAAAAAGGAATTTGCAGGAGGATGTACTTTTGTTCCACTTGTTGGCGAGTATGGCTGGAGTGGATAGGTAAAATTTGGTTATTATAAAAATACAGGAGAGCTTTAATATTGAAAAAACGTCATCCTATGGTTGATACCTTAATAAATTTAAAAGGTAATCCAAAAGTTTGTGTACTAACTGAGCCTTTATGGGGTATACCGTATAATTTATATTTGCCATATGCTTCGATATACATGCATTCGTTAGGTCTAGGAGATGTGCAGATTGGTATTATAACGAGTATAGGATTGGTTTTTCAGATTTTATTTGCCTTGTTGAGTGGAGCGATTACTGATAAACTAGGCAGAAGGAAAACAACTTTTATATTTGATATTATAGCCTGGAGTGTTCCGTGTTTAATTTGGGCTTTTGCAAAAAACTTTACGTATTTTTTAATAGCTGCTATAATCAATAGTGTTCATAGGGTAACTGCTAATTCTTGGATGTGTTTAATGGTTGAGGATGCACAAGAAGAAAAGTTAGTACATATTTATTCTTGGGTGCATATTTCAGGATTAATAGCCGCTTTTTTTGCACCTATTGCAGGAGTATTTGTGGGAAAGTTTAGTGTTGTACCTGCTGTAAGGATTTTGTATTTAATCGCTTTTGTTATGATGACGCTAAAATTTGTTATTTTGTATATATTTTCACATGAAACTAAACAAGGTCAACGAAGAATAGAAGAAACAAAAGATGAAAGTGTATTTTCTTTGTTGAAGCAATACGGCGATGTATTCAAAATTATTAAAAATTCTCCTGAAACGTTGTTAGCTTTTGGAATATTGTTGGTTATGAGTATAGTTAATATGATAAATAATACATTTTGGCCACTTTTTATTACAGAAAAAGTAGGTATTCCTGTTCAAAATGTGTCGTTGTTTCATCTTTTGCGATCTGCAACCGTTTTAGTTCTTTTTTTCATTGTGGTTCCAAAAATTAATGTTGAACGGTTTAAGTATCCACTTTTAACAGGATTTGGAACCTTTGTAGTTAGCCAATTATTGTTAATTAGCACTCCTTTCAAAGGGTATGCAATTTTAGTTATCAGTACGTTATTAGAAGCGCTCAGTTTATCTCTTATTAATCCTCTTACAGACTCACTTACAGTTATTACTGTTGATCCAAAAGAGCGAGCAAGGATTATGGCAATCTTACATGTGATCATGATCGGATTAACTTCGCCTTTTGGATGGATAGCGGGACTTCTTTCTGAGAAATGGCGTGGGTTACCTTTTGTAGTAAATTTAATACTTTTTGTTATTGGCGCAATTTTCACTTACTATTTAGCTATCGTTCTTGAAAGAAAAAATCACAAAGAAGTGAAGTTTAGCGAAGAATCGTTGAAATAATTTAAATCATAAGCTCTGATTTTGAGTTTATAATAATCATAAAATAATTATCCCGCCTAGAAGTATAAGGCGGGATTTATTTTGGTTGAGGGACAATACATTATAGTTTGAAAAAGCGGAGTAAATTTTCCAAATTTGTTGCGATTTCAAGTAGGGAACCGCTATTTTTTGCAATTGTTTCAGAAGCTTTTATTTGGTTACTTATTGCAGAACTCATTTCAATTATTTGTTCATTTATTTCGTTGACAGACCTTGCTGAATTATCCATTGTTGAAGTCATTTCTTGCGTTGCTGCAGACTGTTCTTCTGAAACAGCTGTTAAATCTTCGATTTTATGGGCAATTTGCTTGACTTGTTCTGAGATGACTTCAAATTGTGTATTAACTTTTTTAACTTGTGAGTCAGTTTGCAAAACATTATCGTAAGTTTTTTTGACAGTTTCGGTAACAACCATTGTTCCATCTTTTATTTCGTTTAAGATATCTTCAATTTCAGATGTTGCATTTCTTGATTCTTCAGCTAGCTTTCTAATTTCATCAGCAACTACAGCAAAACCCCTTCCTGCTTCTCCTGCCCTTGCCGCTTCGATTGCAGCATTTAAAGCTAGTAAATTTGTTTGGTCAGTAATGTTGTTAATTGTATCAACAATTTCTCCAATATTCCCGACTCTTCCGGAGAGATTTTTTGATATTTTTTCTGCATATTCTGTTTGTTGTGTAATATTTCTGAATGATTGAACCATTTCTTGAATTATGTGTATTCCATCATCTGATGCATCATTCGCTTTATTAGCTGAGCTAAGTAATTCTTGGGATAGTGTAGAAATGTTTTCTGCCCCAGAAGCAATTTCTTCAACACTAGATGTAGTTTCTTCTATGGAAGCAGCAACATTTTCGGACCTTTCTCTTAGAGTTTCTGAATTTACCGAGAGTTCTTGAATAGTTGCGTTCCATTCTTCTGAAATAGATGATAAGTCCATGGAGGTACTTTTAATCAAACTAGTGTAATTATTTGTCTGACTGACTAAGTTGGTAAGATTTTTTTGCATTTTTTTTAAGCTTTGAGACATAAGTGCAAATTCATCTTTACCTTCTAGATTAAAATCAGTATTTAATTCACCATTTCCAAATCTGTCTATTGATTGGGATAATTTATTTGTAGAGTTTGAGATACTTTTAGTAATTATTTCTGAAATTATGAGTACTATGGCAATTGTTGAGGCCATTATTATGTATAAAAAGGTAATTAATCTATTTTTTGATGTTCTTTCGTTTTCCATCATTATCCCAGTAAAAGTATCTACAGTTTCTCCAAGTTCGTTTACAGCTTCTCTTGATGTGTCAAATATTTTATCTGTTTCTATAACAGATGATAAATATATACTTTGATCAAGGTTTTGGTGTTGGGATTGCAATATTTCTTTTCTTGAGTTGGTAACCCACTCATTGAATTTCTGAATAAAAATATCGTAATTTTCTTTGAAGGTTCTGTTAGTAGTTGAATGTTTTAAAAAAGGCAGGTCATCTTTAATCTTTTCATCAGCGTAATATAAATTTTTAGCTTGTTCTATTCTTTCTAAAGCCTGTTGAACGTTTTCCTCAAAATCAGCGGAATTTTTACTAATAATTTCATTATTTCCAGGATTATATACAATGTTATTTTTGGCAAGGATAGCTTGGTACATGTCTCTGTCAGCGTTTAATATTAAATTTTGTGCATTGAAGCCTTTTTCATAGATGTAGAATCTCATTTCTTCATATAATTTATTAATATATCTAGTTCCTATGAGAACTATAAATACGATTATTATGAGGGATATTCCTAGGTTGAAAATTAGTTTTGTTTTTATCTTCCAATTTTTGAACATTTTTTTCCTCCCTTCAAAGTTATTTTTAGTTACTTTAGAAATTTTAAAGTCTGAATTATATTTATGTTTCCTTGTTGTTTTTTTTGCAAAATACCTCCCTTCTTCTAATCTTTGCTAACTTTTGATTTTTTTAATTTTTCGGTACTTGTAAAGAAGAGGTGAGGGCTCCGCCCTTGACCCGTTATAACTTAAAAATTCAATTTTTAGAAAATCTTGATTTTTTTAATTTTTTGGTACTTGTAAAGAAGAGGTAAGGGCTCCGCCCTTGACCTGTTATAACTTAAAAATTCAATTTTTAGAAAATTTTGATTTTTTAATTTTTTGGTACTTGTAGAGGAGATGGGAGGGCTCCGCCCTTGACCTGTTATAACTTAAAAATTCAATTTTTAGAAAATTTTGATTTTTTAATTTTTTGGTACTTGTAGAGGAGATGGGAGGGCTCCGCCCTTGACCTGTTATAACTTAAAAATTCAATTTTTAGAAAATTTTGATTTTTTTAATTTTTTGGTACTTGTAGAGGAGATGGGAGGGCGCTGCCCTTGACCCGTTATAAATTGTTTAGCTTTATCTCTAATCTTATCGTCTAAATATTTTTATTAATAAGCATTTTAATACGAAAAGGACTTTTATTAGAATGTCTTGCTTTTTTTGATAAAAAACAC
>Ga0209537_1002059_pt1 | contig 20916 bp, 19 predicted proteins | sample BioPla4DNA1_FD_187698 | JGI IMG/M metagenome (GOLD analysis project Ga0209537, IMG submission 187698) | Biogas fermentation microbial communities from Germany - Plant 4 DNA1 (SPAdes) (version 2) | ecosystem: Engineered > Bioreactor > Anaerobic > Digestate | place: Bielefeld, North... | reverse complement strand
TAAAGGATATCGAGAATATGGACGCAGATGTAATTACTTTTGAAGCAGCACGTTCAGATTTGAGTATCGTTGACACACTAAGTGAATGTGGATTTAAGACGCAAGTAGGACCTGGTGTTTATGATATTCATTCGCCAAGGATTCCAAGTGTTTTGGAAATTAAGGAAGCACTTTTTAAGATGCTTGAAGAAATACCAGGGAATAAGTTATGGGTTAATCCTGATTGTGGACTTAAAACAAGAGGAAATGAAGAGACTATTTCTAGTCTTGAAAACTTAGTTATTGCAGCAAAGGAAATCAGAAAGAGTTTGTCAGAATGAAAACATGCGAACTATTTAAAGTGAAAAGAGTTCTGTCCTTTGAAATATTTCCTCCAAAAAGGACAGACTCTGTTAATATAATTTATGATACTATTGAAAAATTAAAAGGAATTAACCCAGATTTTATTAGTGTCACATATGGTGCGGGAGGAAGTGAAAGTAGTAGTAATACATTAAAAATAGCATCTGATATTAAAAATAAATACGGTCTTGAAAGTGTTGCACATCTTCCTTGTATTAATCTTACAAAAGGTGAAGTTCTTAAAATGTTAGATGATTTCAAAAAAGCTGGAATTGAAAATATTTTGGCTTTAAGGGGGGATGTTAATACTAGATTTATCCTAAAAAATGATTTTAAATATGCAAGTGATTTAATTTCCTTTATAAAAGAAAATGGAGATTTCAATATAATAGCAGCTTGCTATCCGGAAGGTCATTTTGAATCTTCAACAATCATTGAAGATATTCGTAATTTAAAACGTAAAGTAGATGCAGGGGCAAACCAATTGATAACACAGTTGTTCTTTGATAATAATTATTTTTATTCATTTAGGGAACGTGCTGCTATTGCTGGAATAAACGTTCCAATTGAAGCAGGCATTATGCCAGTTGTGAATAAGAAACAGATTGAGAGACTGATTAGCCTTTGCAGGGCTAATCTCCCTAAAAAATTTTTGACTATCATGACTAGATATGAAAATAATCCAGAAGCTATGAGAGATGCTGGTATTGCTTATGCTGTGGATCAGATAGTTGATTTGATAGCACAGGGAGTGGATGGAATACATCTTTACACAATGAATAATCCCTACATTGCCCATAGAATCTATGAAGCCATAAATACTTTACTTGTTGCATGAAACAATGCCTCTTTGGAGGCATTGTTTTTTATTTTAAGTTATATCCATATTCGCAAATCCATTTTTTTAATTTTGAAATATATTCAATGGCTAATGAACTAAGATGAGATTTTTCGTTTGCAATCCAGCCAATACGCATTTTCTCATCTGTTATAAGGGGAATCGATATAATATTATCTCCGTTTAGATCGCTGCTTAAAATACCTGAACAGATTGTATAGCCATTTACTCCAATTAATAAATTGAAAAGAGTAGCACGATCGCTGACATAAATAGTTTTCTTTCTAGGAAGAGTGCTAAATATTTCTTCTGAAAAATAAAATGAATTATATACACCTTGTTCGAATACAAGAAATGGATAATTATCTAGATCTTCCAGACTAATAGCTTTCTTATTGGCAAGAGGATGCTTTGAGCTGACAAAAATGTGAGGATTAGCTTCAAATAGAAGATTGAATACTAAGTGGTTTTCTTTTAATATCTTGTTGAGAACTTTTTCGTTAAAATTACTTAAATATATAATTCCTATCTCACTTCGTAAATTTTTTACATCTTCGATAATTTCATAAGTTCTCGTTTCTCGTAGAGTAAAATCATACTCATCTACATTTAAAGCTAAAATCAGTTCTACAAAAGCATTAACAGCAAAAGCGTAATGTTGAGTGGATATTGAACATAGTTTTTTTGAAGGTTTTTTTCCTATATAACGTTGTTCCATAAGTTCTGTTTGCTCTATAATTTGGCGAGCATAAGAAAGAAATTCTGTACCATCAATAGATAGTGATATTCCTTTTGGAGTGCGGTAGAAAATTTCTATTCCGAGTTCTTTTTCAAGATCTTTAACAGCTGCTGAAAGACTAGGTTGTGTAATAAAAAGTTGTTTAGCAGCTTCTGTAATTGAACCGCATTCAACAATTTTTATTATGTATTTAAGCTGTTGTAATGTCATAATATCACCTTTTCCATATTTTTTCTATAATTATAAACTATAACTAAATATCAATCAATATAATTTGATTTAGCTAATCTTTTTTATTTATATTTCGATTTATCCATTATATTTTAATCTCTTTAAGTTTTGTTTATAATAATATAATAGAGCTTAACATTAATAAAGTTTTAAACTTGAATAAATATACTTTAGTATTAAGCCAAAATAGGGGGTAGATTTCTTTATGATGGTCTTTGCTCTTTTGTTAGTAATATCAATTTATGCTTTAGCAAATTTTTATATAGTAAAAAGGATTTATCCAGCAGTGAATTTTATAGAAAATCCTATATATTCTAAGGGATTTTTAGCAATATATATTATACTTGCAATAATTCTAGTGGGTAGATTTTTATGTAGTTTTATGAATATTAATAAAACAATAAAAAAGACTATTAATATAATATCTTCTTATTTTATGGGAATATTTGTTTATATGTTTTTATTTTTAGTAATAGGAGATATATTAGTTTTAATTTCTATATTAACTAGGATTACATCCTTAAATTATATTAATGAAATTAGGCCATTTATAAGCATAATTTCAATATTAATAGCACTAATATTAAGTATTATTGCAATATTTAATGCTAAAGAAACAAATGAAGTCTTTTATAGTATTAGTACAAATAAAGAATTAAAAGAAAAAATAAAAATTACTTTTATTAGTGATGTTCATTTGGGAGCTGTAGGTTCTGAAAAAAGATTAAAAACTATAGTTGAAAAGATAAACTCCCAGAATAGTGATGTAGTTTTAATAGCAGGAGATTTTTTTGATACTGATTTTAGTACAATTAATAATCCAGATAAGGCAATTGAACTTTTAAAAAATATAAAATCAAAATATGGAGTTTATGCTTGCCTTGGAAACCATGATGCAGGTAAAACCTTTGATGAAATGAATGACTTTCTTAAAAAGAGTAATATAAGATTATTAAATGATGAATTTGTAGAGATAGATAATAAATTTATAGTTTTTGGTCGCTTAGATGCTTCTCCTATAGGAGTTCAAGGAAACTTAAAAAGAAATCTTTTAAAGAATTTAAATTTTAATAATAAAAATAAATTGCCTGTTATAGTAATGGAACACAATCCAATGAGAATTAATGAATATAATGGTGATATTGATTTAATTGTGGCAGGCCATACCCACAAGGGGCAAATTTGGCCGGGCAATATAATTACAAGTAAAATGTATGCTGTTGATTATGGCTATTATAGAAAGGATGAAGATAGTCCTCAAGTAGTTGTAAGTTCTGGCGCTGGAATATGGGGAATGCCAATGAGACTTGGTTCAAAATGTGAAATAGTAAATATAAATTTAAAATAATAAAATAAAAACTTGTAAATAAATTTGGCTGTATACTACAATTTTGTTATAATTTAAATTAGTAAAGATTATTTTAAAAACAAAGAGATTTTATGGGAATAATATACAAGAAGGGGATATATTATGATAAGACATATTGTAATGTTTAAATTTAAGGAAGAAGCAGAGGGAAGAAGTAAGAAGGAAAATATAGATATAGCTAAGAAGATGTTTATGGAATTAAAAAATGAAATAACTTATATATTTAAAGATGAAGTTAAAATAAATTCAGAAGAGGCAGATAGCAGTAATTACGATTTAATTTATATTGCTGACTTTAATAATATAGAAGAACTAAATAAATATTCAGTTCATCCAGAACATTTAAAATTAGTAAGTTTCATAAAAAATGTTAGAGAAGAGAGAGCCTGTATTGACTTTGAAATTTAAATTTAAAAATACTGTTTGCTTAAAAGTAGGCAGTATTTTTAATTTATTTTTTATTACAATTCTTCAGTATAAAATAGTCAAAATAAATTTTTTATAAATATATGGAACTTTTTAGAGGGAATTTGAAACTCTATATTTGATATGTTAAAATAACAAGGATTAAAAGCAAAATTTAGGAGGGATAAGAATGAAAGCCTCAATACGTTTAAGAATAGTTCATTATAATCTATGCAAAAATAAAGGGTTATAATGGATTATTAAAATAAATTCATTATAACCCAAATAGGAGTGGTTATAATGAATAAAATAAATATAAAAGATAGTCAAAATTTTATTACTTCAAAAAATAATATTGAAAAAATAATAAAATATATAAATTTAAAAAAGGATGATCAAATTTTTGAGATAGGTGCAGGTAAGGGGCATTTTACTTATGAATTAGCAAGTAGATGCAATTATGTGACTGCAATAGAAATTGATAATAAATTATGTGAAATAACTGATAGTAAGCTTTCAAAACATTTAAATTATGAAATAATAAATAAGGATATAATGAAATTTAAATTTCCTTGTAATAGATCATATAAAGTATTTGGTAATATACCTTATAATATAAGTACAAGTATAGTTAGAAAAATTGTTTATAAAAGTGTTGCTACAGCTAGTTATTTGATAGTTGAATATGGTTTTGCTAAAAGATTATTAGATACAAAGAGGTCTTTAGCACTACTTTTAATGGCAGAAGTTGATATTTCAATATTAGCAAAAGTATCTAGGCATTATTTTCATCCTAAACCTAAAGTAGATAGTTCATTAATATTATTAAAAAGAAAAGCAATAAGAATGTCATGTAAAGAGAAAGAAATATATAAATACTTTGTTATGAAGTGGGTTAACAAAGAGTATCAAAAACTATTTACTAAGAATCAATTTAAAAAGGCCATGAAATATGCTCAAATAAGTGATTTAAATAATATAACTTATGAACAATTTTTATCACTTTTTAGAAGTTATAAATTATTTAGGTGTTAATAGGTTTATTTAAAGAAGGATTTAGAGAATTAAAATAATCAATTATTTAGAAAGAGTTGTTGTGTTAAGTAATTAGCACAACAGCTCTTTTTTGTATTTATAATTTCAAAATCACTTTGATATGCTTCTTTTATTTAATATAACTTAAAGAAAAGATAAAAATTTAGATATTTTAATAAATAGAAAATAATAAGTAATATGATATTATAATTATAAAGAAAGCTAAATAATCAAGATATATTTAATATTTCTAGTTATAATTAATAAATTATTTTTAAGTTTTGATTTTTAATAAATTATATAGAGGTAAAAATGAAAAAATATTAGTTTAGCAATTGATACTTTTAATATATTGAAGCCTGCAATAAATGGCATTAAAAGTCGGGTATAATTTTTATATTAAAGTTATAATAAAATTACGCTGGAAGGGAGATTATAGTATGAATGGCTGGATAGACGGGATTCAAAATGCAATTGAGTATATTGAAGATAATCTTACAGAAGAACTGAATATTCAAGAAATTGCTAAAAAAGCATGCGTTTCAGCATTTCATTTTCAAAGAATTTTTAATGTATTATGCGGTTTTACAGTAGGAGAGTATATTAGAAGTCGACGATTAAGTATAGCAGCAGAAGAATTATCAAAATCTAGTATTAAGATAATTGATATTGCCATAAAGTATGGTTATGATTCTCCTGATAGTTTTACCCGTGCTTTCACCAAGTTTCATGGAGTTTCTCCTTCAGCAGCTAAATTAAAGGGTGTAAATTTAAGATCCTTTGCACCATTAAGAATTAAATTAATATTGGAGGGCGGTACAATGCTTGAATATAGGATAGTTGAAAAGGAGCAGTTTACTGTTATGGGTAAACTAAGAAGATTTGATATTGAAACTTGCTATGTTGATATTACAAACTTTTGGCAGGAGCATATGCAAAGCGAAGATAGTAAAATTGTTTGTGGAATGTACGGAGTTTGTATGGATAGTGACGGAAAGGAAATAGATTATTTAATTGCTGATAATTATTTGCCATGGAATGATATACCTGATGGTTATGTTACTAGAGTAATTCCTGCTGGGACATGGGCAATATTTCCATGCAGAGGGCCGTTACCAAAATCATTACAAGATGTTAATACAAAGATTTGGAGTGACTGGTTACCAAACTGTAAAGAATATAAGCTTGCTGGAAACTATAATATTGAAATGTATACTCCACCTCAAGAAAATCCAGAGGATTATTATTGTGAAATTTGGATACCTGTAGAAAAAGTTTAGAGAATGATTAGGATAATTATAAGAAAAAAATAGGTTTTACAAATAATTAAGAATACATGTTAAAGTCAAAAAAAGAGCTACTTTTAACGGATTTTAATCCATTAATGAGATAGCTCTAATTTTTTAAGAATATGAAAATTCTAATTATTTTACTTCAATGGTCCAGTTCATAGTATCTGTAACTTTACCTAATTGAATACCTGTTATAGTATCATATATTTTTTGACTTAGTTCTCCAATTTTTCCATCTTGTATTGTCATAACTTCATCTTTCCATCTAAACTTTCCTACAGGAGAAATTACTGCTGCTGTACCTGTACCCCAAACTTCCTCAAGTTTACCTGTTTTATAGGCATCATAAATTTCGTCGATAGATATTTTTCTTTCTTCTACTGTTAATCCCCAGGATTTACATAATGCAATTACAGAATCACGAGTAACTCCTGGCAATATGCTTCCATTTAATTGTGGAGTAACTACAACCCCATCTATTTTGAAGAAGATATTCATAGCACCAACTTCTTCGATATATTTACGTTCAACACCATCTAACCATAATACTTGTGAAAAACCTTCATCATGAGCTTTTACTTGTGCTGCTAGGCTTGCTGCATAGTTACCACCAGTTTTTGCTTCTCCAATACCACCACGAACAGCTCTTACATATTCATCTTCAATCCAAATACCTACAGGTGCTAGACCGCTTTCATAGTAAGCACCGCTAGGAGACAGGATTATAATAAATAAGTAAGTTTTAGAAGGATTTACACCTAAAAATTCATCTGTAGCAATTATAAATGGTCTTATATATAAAGAAGTACCTGGTGCAGTAGGAATCCAGTCTTCATCAACCTTTACAACTGTTTTAATAGCTTGAACAAAATCTTCTTCTTTTATTTCTGGTATGCAGAGTCTTTTATTAGTATTATTTGCTCTTTTTGCATTCATTTCAGGACGAAATAAAAGTGTTTTTCCATCTTCTGTTTTATATGCTTTTAATCCTTCGAACATTTCTTGACCATAATGGAATACCATAGCGGCAGGGGATAAAGATAGATTTTCAAAAGGTACAACTCTAGGATCATGCCAACCCTTACCTTCTGTATAGTTCATAATAAACATGTGATCTGTAAAAATCTTTCCAAAACCTAATGGATGATCTTTTTTTGGTTTTTCTTTTGGTTTTGTAGTTTTAACAATTTTAATATCTAACATAGCTGTAGCCCCCAAACTTTTTATTATTAGTTGTTAATATTTACTCAATATTTTGATAGTAATTTTATCATACTAACATTAAATTCACAATATAATTAATAAATAAAAGAAGGCGCTCTATTTATATATTTATCTCAGCAGTTATAAAGCAGATATAGGAATTAAATTAGCTTGAATATAATATTTTTTTTATATAAAATTTTATTGACATATGCTGGATAGGGTGTTATTATAATACACAAGAAAATTGAATAAAAAAATCCTCATCCTAATGGGTGAGGTAGAGGTGCGATTTCTAAGAGTATCTATATGGAAGCCGGAAGCTAGTGAAGTATAGAGAAAGGAGGCATCGCCGAAGCTTCAGATACCAAAATCTGTTGCTGGGTCTGCAGTTAAGAGCTGCAGGACTGTCATCATAGTATTTGCTCGATATTATGATGTTGTGCTATCTCACATTGAGCTATAAGGGTAGAAGGATTGCTATACTTTTTTGTTATACGCGTTTAGCACCCGACAAACCTGTCGGGTGTTTTTTTAACTAAAAATAATTTGAATATTTTAATTATTCTAAAAATTTACTTAAAATAATAGTTATTTTATTCTTGCAAGAATAATTTAATAATATATTCAAAGCTAGGGGCATGCTTAAAAGGCAATAATAAAAGCAATAAATAATAATTTAGGAGGCTGATTATATGAAGGAAAAAATAAGATTAGGAATTGTGGGATATGGAAATTTAGGTAAAGGAGTAGAGCTTGCTATTAGTCAAAATCCGGATATGGAGCTAGCAGCTATATTTACTAGAAGGTCTGTAGATAGTATAAAAAGCTATGGTAAAGGGGTAAAAATAGTTAATATTGATGAAGCTAATAATTATGTAAAAGATATTGACGTAATGATTTTATGTGGAGGATCTTCTACTGATATACCAGTGCAAGGGCCTTATTTTGCTAGTATGTATAATACTGTAGATGCTTATGATAATCATGCTAAAATTCCAGAATATATAAAAGCTATGAATAATGTTTCTAAGGAAGCAGGTAAAGTTAGTGCAGTATGCTTAGGATGGGATCCAGGTTTATTTTCGCTTAATAGGGTTTTACTTGATGCTATGTTGCCAAGCGGAAAGACTTATACATTTTGGGGACCTGGTGTAAGTCAAGGTCATTCAGATGCTATAAGAAGGGTAGAAGGAGTTAAGAATGCTATTCAATATACAGTTCCAATTGAAGAAGCAGTTGAAAGAGTAAGAAATGGCGAAAATCCTGAATTATCTGTTAGAGCAAAACATAGAAGAGAGTGCTATGTAGTAGCAGAAGAATATGCAGATAAGGATGAAATTGTAAATGCTATCAAATCTATGCCTGATTATTTTGTAGATTATGATGTTAATGTAACCTTTATTACAGAAGAGGAATTAGCAAAAAATCATTCTAAATTATTCCATGGTGGTTTTGTTGCAAGAAGTGGAAGAACAGGTGAAGATCGTACAAATAATCATATAGCAGAATTTTCATTAAAACTAGATAGTAATTCAGAATTTACAGCAAATGTTTTAGTAGCTTATGCAAGGGCAGTGTATAGATTAAGTAGTGAAGGAAGCAAAGGTGTTAAGACTATATTTGATATACCATTAACATATGTCTCTGATAAATCTATAGAGGATTTATGTAAGAGTTATCTTTAAGATAGTCTTTCATTAGATTGTAACTATGGGGGGATTGACATTATGCAGTTAGTAGTACAAAAATATGGGGGCTCTTCAGTAGCAACACTAGAAAAGATGAATAAGGTTGCTGATGCTGTAATTAAAAGAAAAAAAGAAGGCTTTAATGTAGTAGTTGTAGTTTCTGCAATGGGAAAAACCACAAATAATCTTATTGAAATGGCAAAATCTATTTCAAAAGAGCCGTGTAAAAGAGAATTAGATATGCTTATGGCAACGGGAGAACAAGTATCAAGTTCTCTCTTATCAATAATTTTTCAGGAAAAGGGATATGATTCAATATCTTTAACAGGTTTTCAAGCAGGTATTAAGACAGAGGGGGTTCATACAAAGAATAAAATTAGTGAAATAGATACTGATAAAATCAAGAGATATCTTGAAGAAGATAAGATTGTAGTAGTAGCTGGATTTCAAGGAATAAATACTGAAGGAGATATAACAACATTAGGAAGAGGCGGTTCAGATACTACAGCAGTAGCGTTAGCAGCAAAATTAAAATGCGAATGTGAGATATATACAGATGTGGATGGTATATATAGTGTAGATCCAAGACTCTTTTCTAATGCTAAAAGACTTGATTATATAAGTTATGAGGAAATGATGGAAATGTCTTGTTTAGGAGCTAAAGTTATGGAAGCAAGGTCTGTAGAACTTGCTTACAAATATAATGTACCAATTTATGTAGCTTCAAGTCATCAAAAAGGAAAAGGAACATATATAAAGGAGTTTGATAAGGAAATGGAACATAAAGTTATAACTGGATTAACTGTAAGTGATGATGTATTAATGGAAACTATTAATAAGGTTCCTTATTCATCAGAAAATATCTCAGATATTTTTAGTAGATTAGCAAGCCAAGAAGTAAATATTGATATGATTAGCCAAACATCTTCAAGTGAGGGCTATGTTAATATATCTTTTACAACATCTAAAGAAGATGAAAGTACCGTCGATGCAGTAATGAAGGAATTTGCAAAAAAGGTACCTGGTGTTGAAGTAAAGAAAGATACAGATATAACTAAAATTTCAGTAGTAGGAATGGGTATGAGAAATGAATCTGGAGTTGCTTCTAAAATATTTAAGTTATTCTCAGATAACTCTATTAATTTTAAGCAAGTTACTACTTCTGAAATTAGTATTTCATACATTATTAATTCTTCAGATAAAGAAAAGGTAGTAAATATTATTTGCGAAACTTTTAAATTATAAAATTAAATAAGATGGGGGCGTTAAAATGAAAAAAATTAATATGGCTCTTGTTGGGGCTACAGGTATAGTAGGTAAAAAAATAATTGAAGTTTTAGAGGAAAGAAATTTTCCAATTTCACAAATTTATTTTTTTGCATCAGCTAGATCAAAAGGACAAGTAATTAAATTTAGGGGCAAAGATTATTTAGTAGAAGAGCTTAATGAATCATCTTTTGACAGAGAAATAGACATAGCATTATTTTCAGCAGGGGGAGAAACTAGTAAGAAGTTTGCAGCTATTGCTAGAGATAAGGGCGTTACAGTTATAGATAATAGCAGTGCTTGGAGAATGGACAAGGATGTACCCTTAGTTGTTCCAGAAGTAAATCCAGAGGATATCATAGGTCATAGTGGGATTATAGCTAATCCAAATTGCAGCACTATTCAAGTAGTTGTTCCTTTAAAAGCTATAGATGAAAAGTTTAAAATTAAAAGAATAATATATTCTACTTATCAAGCTGTATCTGGTTCTGGTCTTGCAGGTATTAAAGATTTAGAAAATGGATTAAAGGGATTAGAAAATACAAATTATCCTTATCAAATAGCCTTTAATTGCCTACCTCATATAGATTCCTTTACGGAAAATGGCTATACAAAAGAAGAAATAAAAATGATTGAAGAGACTAAGAAAATACTTGGCAGGCCAGATTTAAGGATAACTGCAACAACAGTAAGAGTTCCTGTTAGATATGGACATAGTATATCAGTTAATTTAGAACTTGAAAAAGAATTTGAACTTAAGGAAGTATATGATATTTTAGGGAAGGCTAAAGGGGTTGTAGTACAAGATAATCTGAAAGAAAATATTTATCCTATGCCAATATATGCAGAGGGAACAGATAGTGTTTATGTAGGGAGAATAAGAAGAGATTTTAGTATTGAAAATGGACTTAATATGTGGGTTGTAGCGGACAATATTAGAAAAGGTGCTGCTACTAATGCTGTCCAAATAGCAGAATTGTTGTTGGAGGAGTTGAGAAAGTGAGACTTTTTAGGGGATCTGGGGTAGCAATTGTTACCCCTTTTAAGAATAATAAAGTAAATTTTGAAAAGCTTGAAGAACTTATAAATTGGCATATAGAAAATAGTACAGATGCAATAATAGTTTGTGGAACAACTGGAGAATCTGCTACTATGAGTAAGGATGAAAAAAAGGAAGTGTTAAGATTTGCAGTAGAGAAAGCTGCTGGAAAAATTCCTATTATAGCTGGAACAGGGAGCAATAATACAGCAGATGCAATAGAAATGAGTAAATTTGCTGAAAGTATTAAAGCTGATGGACTTTTGCTTGTAACGCCTTATTATAATAAAACAACTCAAAAGGGTTTAATTAAACATTTTACTGCTATTGCTGATGAAGTAAATATACCTATTATATTATATAATGTTCCAGGAAGAACAGGAGTAAACATACTACCTGAAACTGTAGCAAGTCTTGAAAAGCATCCTAATATAAGAGGGATTAAGGAAGCTAGCGGAAATATAAGCCAGGTAGCAGAAATAGCTAGATTGTGTTCTGATAATTTTTATATTTATTCAGGAAATGATGATCAAATTGTAGCAGTTTTATCTCTTGGAGGCTGTGGGGTAATTTCCGTAGCAGCTAATATTATGCCAAAGGAAATTCATGATTTAGTTTTTAGCTTCTTAGAGGGAAAAGTAAATGAAGCTAGAAAACTTCAGCTTAGAATGAATTCTTTAATTAATTCATTGTTTATAGAAGTTAATCCTATACCTATAAAAACTGCAATGAATTTAATAGGAATGGATGCAGGAGAGCTTAGATTGCCCCTTGTAGAAATGGAAGAAAAAAATAAAAGTATATTAATAAAAAATTTATTAGATATGGGATTTAGAATTGAGGGGAAATAAGATGATTAAGGTTATGATATATGGGGCAAATGGAAAAATGGCTCAAGTTCTAAGTAGACAGATAGAACTAGAAAAAGACATGGAAATTGCAGTAGGTATAGATAGATATAATAGTGATGGAAAAAATAAATATCCTATTTATAGTGATCCTTATGAATATAATGGTGAAGTAGATGTTATAATTGATTTTTCTCATCCATCTAATCTAGATCAGATGTTAGATTTTTCTATAAAAAGAAAAATACCATTAGTTATTGCTACAACTGGACTTTCAGAGGAGCAGCTAAAGGAAATAGAAGATGCAGCTAAGAAGACAGCTATTCTTCATTCCTCGAATATGTCTCTTGGGATTAACATTCTTTCCAGGGTATTAAGAAATATAAGCAAACTATTAAGTGAAGATTTTGATATAGAAATTATAGAAAAACATCATAATAAAAAGGTAGATGCGCCAAGTGGTACAGCTTATTTATTAGCAAATGTAATTAATGAAGTTTTAGATAATAGTAAAGAATACACCTATGGCAGGGAAGGTAAAAATGTTAAAAGAGAAAAAAATGAAATAGGAATTCATGCCATTCGTGGAGGAACTATAGCGGGAGAACATACAATAATATTTGCTGGAGATGATGAAATTATAGAGTTAAAGCATACGGCTTTATCAAAAAATATTTTTGCCTTAGGTGCTATTAAAGCAGCACGCTTTATAGTTAAGTCTGAGGAAGGACTTTATACAATGGATGATATATTTTGTAAATAGTTTATAAAAGAATAGACTTCAAGTAATTTTTTATAAGTAAAAATATTTTTAAATTTTTAACTTTAAAGGTGCTGTTTCAGACAGCACCTTTTTAAATATTATGGTTTAACAAGAGTTAAATCATACAGAAGAGGCAATGCTCCCAAGGAATATTGGCTTAGAACTCTTCCTGTAATGATCCCAAAGACATGCCCTTAGGATTTGATTGTTATTATAGGTTTTAAAGTAATATTCACATGTATTAGTGTTCATAAAAGCAACATATTTGGTATAATCATAGGTGCCTTTATCAGTTAACACAATACCTTTAGGAATAAAAAGACTATTCATAATATGAAAGCATGTAATAAGTGTTTCATACGAATTTTTTGGAACTGGTACGTGAGATTTTAAAAAAGCTGCACGAATAAAACGTTCAGGGGAGGTAAAACCTCCAGGGAGTGCCATAGTTCCGGAACCTTGTCCAAAAGGAGTTAATGATACATTTCCCCAGTAGACTTCATTTTGCTGAGTAGTTGATATATTCATATAATTTCTTAAATTAGTAATATGCCATCTGAAATCAGGACTATTAGCCATAACTCCTATAGGGTTATCAATTACTTCAAGACCATCTTCTGTTTGTTCAATAACAACAGATTTACCACTTTTGTCAGTGGCGATCCAATGCAGAGGTGCAGCTGTTCTTGTAACTGGATCTAATATGCCTACAATAGTAACATTTTTTAATAAAGATTTTAAATCATCTATGCAGCTGCAACGACCTAAAATAAAATGTAAAAAATCTAAAGAAGCAATTTCTTCTTTATCCTTTATAGGTAAGTTATAGTAGGCGTAACCTGCAAAATATAAGACGGCAGCGGCAAATCCTGTTTCATTTACACCATCAAAAAAGCCAAGCATACCATCAGTTTCTTGCCCCATAGAAATAAAACTATATTTATCAATATACCTTTTCTCTGTTGCAAGGCTGTACCATTCGTAATCTTTAGGTATTACAAAAACTCCAGGTTCAATAGGATGGGAGAAATCCATGGTTCTTCCAAAGAAGTTTTCCTTTTGCACGGATTGGAGTGTAATGGCGGTGCACATAATATAGAACCTCCAATATTATAAAATTATGCTTATAATATATGGTTTCTCAGTAAGGAAAGTGAAGCTTTTTATTCCTTTTACCTCCAAAAAGTTTTACAGTCAGCCTTATCTAATATGTTAAACTGAATTATTTTTTCAAGTAGTGAATAGTCTATAGGATTTTTCCATTTGATACGGAAAATTCTTTTAGTATGTTCATATCCCGATTTTTCTATATCTTCAGCAAATTTAAGTATCACAGCATCTTCGGGTGCAACAGCTATATGCTGCTTTGAAACACTAAAAGCTATAATAAAGGTTCCTTGGTGAGTAAACATAGGCTGATTCCACTTGATTACTGGATTTAACTCTGGAAATTTATTTATAATCCAGTTTAAAATTTCTTCTAATTTATTACGATGATCTGGGTTTTCAATTTTTTCTAGAAATTCAGAAAACGTATTCATAAGTATTTCTCTTTAGCAAAGGAAGGTTTTAATATAGTTTTATGTCATGATCTTGCTTCCGGAAAAAAAGCTTTTAAAGAAAACAAATTTGATTTATGTTTACTTGATGTATCTTTGCCAGATGGAAATGGTTATGATTTATGTAGAATTATAAGAGAAGAAAAGTTAGAAGCAGAGAAAAGAATAGAATTTACAAAGAATATAGAAACTCAGCTTAAGCGTATGGAGTGGCTTCTTACATCTCTACTAAAGCTTTCAAAGATAGATGCAGGTACAGTGAGTTTTAAAAAAGATAAAGTATTAGTAGGAGAGCTTATTAAAAAAGCATTGAATCCTTTATTAATTCCTATGGAGATTAAAGAGCAGAAGTTATTTATAGATGGAAAGGAAAATACATCCTTTATAGGAGATATAAATTGGACCACAGAGGCAATTGTAAATATATTAAAAAACTGCATAGAACATACTAAAAATGAGGGTATAATATCTATTTTTTATGATGAAAATCCCTTATATACTGAAATTAAAATAAAAGACAATGGAATTGGTATAGAAAAGGAAGATTTGCCTTATATTTTTAAAAGATTTTATAAAGGTAAAAATGCTAGTGATGAAAGTGTTGGTATAGGGCTTGCTATGGCTAAGAGTATTATAACTAATCAAAATGGAGATTTAAGTGTTAAAAGTAAGAAAAGTGAAGGTACAGAGTTTAGTATAAAGTTTTATAAAGAACAAAAGTGACTAAATTGTAATAAATAAGTCACTCTATAGTCATCTTAGATGGATATACTTTAGGCATAGTAAGAAAATTGGAGGTTTTATAATGGAAATAGTAAGAGTGGAAAATCTGTCTAAGCAATATGGCACTGGAGAAACAGCAGTAAAAGCACTTAATAATGTATCTTTTTCTGTAAATAAGGGGGAGTTTGTTGCAATAGTTGGTGCATCAGGTTCAGGTAAATCTACCTTATTACATTTACTTGGTGGTGTGGATAGACCTACAAGTGGTAAGGTTTTTATTGATAATACAGATATCTACAGTTTAAACGAAACTCAGCTTGCTATATTTAGACGCAGGCAAATTGGGCTTATATATCAATTTTATAATCTTATTCCTGTACTTAATGTGGAAGAAAATATTACCCTTCCTTTATTGCTTGATGGACATAATGTAGATAAAAAACAGTTTAATAAAATAATAAAAATACTTGGATTAGAAAATAGGTTAAAGCATCTGCCTAATCAGCTTTCAGGGGGGCAACAGCAAAGAGTGTCTATAGGAAGGGCTTTAATAAGTAATCCTGCAATTATTCTGGCAGATGAGCCTACAGGAAATTTAGATAGCAAAAATAGCAATGAAATTATTGAATTATTAAAAATGTTTAATAAAACCTTTGGTCAAACTCTTATTATGATTACTCATGATGAAAGAATTGCCTTGCAAGCAGACAGAATCATTACTATAGAAGACGGTGAAATTACTAAAAATGAGGTGATTCATTCATGAATATTATAAATAAGTTGACTTTAAGACAGTTGCTATTAAATAAGAGACGAACTCTTGTTACCATAATTGGAGTAATAATTTCTGTAGCAATGATTACAGCAGTAGCATCCCTAGGCATTTCTTTTATGGATATGATGAGAAGAAACAGTATATCAAATGAGGGAGAATGGCATGTTCTTTATGAAAATGTAAATAAAACTCAATTAGAGGCAATTAAAAATGATGAGGAAACAAAAGAGCTAATTTTAAGCAGAGGATTAGGATATGCTTTTCTAGAGGGAAGTCAAAATGATAATAAACCATATATTTTTATACAAGAGTATAATGAGGCAGCTTTTGAGAACTTTCCTATTAAATTAATAGATGGGAAACTACCTGAAAGGGAAAATGAAATTGCAATTTCTGAAGCAATAATAAAAAATGCAAAGGTTAATTATAAAATAGGAGATACCGTAACTTTGGAGATTGGACAAAGACATTATCAAGATGAGGATGGTAATGATATAATACTTAGTCAAAAGGATGACTTAAGAAGATTTAATGGTACAATTCAGGAAACATTAATAAAAGAAGTTACAAAATCCTATACAATTGTAGGAATAATAGAAAATCTTAAATGGGAATATTCCTGGGCACCAGGGTATAATGCAATATCTTATATTGATGAAAATATTATAAAGCCAGAGGAAGAAGTAAATTCATCAGTTATTTTAAAGAATATAAATTCTAAATTATTTAAAAATGCAGAAAATTTAGCTTCTCAAAATGGTATAGAGAAAGTAAGCTTTAATAATGATTTATTAAGATGTTATGGAGTTATTAAAGATGATAATCTAAGAAATATGATTATAGTTTTATCTATTATTGTTACAGCGATAATAATGATTGGATCTATATCTTTAATATATAATGCTTTTGCTATTTCTGTATCAGAACGTTCAAGGCATTTAGGAATGTTATCAAGTGTTGGTGCAACAAAGAAACAAAAGAGAAATTCTGTATTTTTTGAAGGAGCTGTTATTGGGATAATAAGTATTCCTGTTGGAATTATAGCTGGTTTATTAGGCATGGGCATTACTTTTAGATTTATAAATTCAATGATTCAAGGGGTATTAGGAATAACAGAAAATCTAAAATTAGTAGTGTCACCAGTATCAATTTTAATAGCAATTTTTGTTTCTATCATTACTATTTTAATTTCAACTTATATACCAGCAAAGAGGGCATCAAATGTTTCTGCTATAGATGCAATTAGGCAAACACAAGATGTTAAAATTAAAGGAAAAGAAGTAAAGACCTCAAAGTTAACAAGAAAAATATTTGGTATAGAAGGTGAGCTGGGATTAAAAAATCTTAAACGAAATAAAGCAAGATATAGAGCTACTGTATTTTCTTTGATCATAAGTATGATTTTGTTTTTAGCGGTATCTTATTTTACCTCAAGTCTTAAAAAATCTTTATTACTTACTCAAGATGGAATTAATTTTGATGTGGTAGTCTATTTTAATGATAGAGATAGGGTGAAGCAGGAAGAAATAATTAATAAAATAATCTCCTTAGATAATATTTCTGAATATAATTATATTTATAGTCTAGATCTTAATTCCTGGGTTAAAGAAGAATTTGTACCTGACTATATAAAGGAGTTCCAGCAGGAAGCCTTGTCAGATGGAAAATATCCTTATGATATATCAGTAAAAGCATTGGATAATGAAGCTTTAAAAGTTTATTCAGAAGAAGTTGGACTTGACTTTAATAAACTACTAGATGTAGAAAATCCTTCTGCTATAGTTATTGATACAATAAGATATGAAGATGGAAGGACAAATAGATATATTGAAGAAAAGGCGATTAAGACAAAGATAGGAGAAAAACTAGATTTAGAATTTTATGATTATGAATTTAATGAAAGGGTTTCTGTTGGTTCATTAGAAATAGCTGCTTTAACTGATAAGGTTCCTATGGGAATTTCATCATCCATTTATGGAGCTGCTTTTAATGTAATTATTTCTGAAGAGCTTTTTTATAAAATAGCAGAAGCTAATAAAAATGTAAGTGATAATATTAATAGAATTCTTTATTTAAAAAGTGATAATCCTTTAATCCTTCAAGAAGGTATTGAAGAAATCCAAAAGTCATATGTGCAAGATGAAATATCTTTTTATAATTTACATATGGCTAGACAGCGAGAAGAGCGAATGATTTTAATAATGTCAGTGTTTACTTATGCTTTTATTTTACTTATTACTTCAATTTGTATAGCAAATATATTTAATACTATATCAACTAGTATTGCTCTTAGGAAGAGGGAATTTGCAATGCTTAAGTCTGTTGGAATGACTTCTGAGAGTTTTAATAAAATGATAAATTATGAAAGTATATTTTATGGGATAAAGGCTCTATCTTATGGTATGCCAATTAGTTTTTTTGTAATGTTTTTAATGTATAAAACCTTGATGACTAATTTTAGCTTTGAATTTGAAGTTCCATGGTTTAGTGTTTTTATATCAATTGTATCAGTATTTATAATAGTTGGATTTGCCATGATTTATTCAAGCCAAAAGGTTAAAAAAGAAAATATCATTGATACATTAAAACAGGAAATTATATAACTATTTGATATATTTCCTATAAAAAAATCAAATATAAATAAATTATCCAGGTTATTATGAATACATGAAAGGGCGGGAACAATGTTAAAGGAATTAAATGGTGTAATTGACTATATTGAAGAACATTTAACTGATGATTTATCTCTTGAAGTAATTTCTGAATATGCTGGAGTTTCTGATTATCATTTTAGAAAGATATTTTTATATCTTACAGGGTTTAGCCTTAGTGAATATATAAAAAATAGAAGGTTATCAGAAGCAAGTATGGATTTACTGAATGGAGAAAAAGTAACTGATGTTGCATTTAAATATGGTTATCAATCAACTGATGGTTTTACTAGAGCTTTTAAAAAATGGAGTGGACTATTACCTTCAGATGTAATAAAAAATGGTGTCGGTAAAACATTTCCCAAACTTTCATTTATAATAACCGTTAAGGGAGGAAATAATATAGAATTTAGAATAGAAGAAAAACCTGCTTTTAATTTAGTTGGTGTATCTAAGCGTGTTCCTATGCAGTTTGAGGGGATAAATAATGAGATTGTTAAACTTGCTCAAAGTATAACGGATAAGCAAAGGGAGGAAATGCATTCCCTTCAAAATATTGAACCTTATGAAATTATTAGTGCTTCCTATGAGTCTGATACTAGCTTCATGAAAGAAGAGGGATATTTAACTCACTTAATAGGTGTTCTAACAACTAAAAATGAAGTGAGTGATTTATTAGAAAAAGTGCCTGTTGAAGCTTGTACTTGGGCTGTATTTCCTAATGAAGGACCTTTTCCTTCTATCTTACAGGAAACAATGGCAAAAATATATTCAGAATGGCTTCCTGCTTCTAATTACGAAGTACTTAATCTTCCTTCATTTTCATTTGCTAAAATGAATGAAACTAAGGAAGCTTATGCATATAGTGAAATATGGCTTCCTGTTAAAAAGAAATAAAAAATAGAAATATCCTTCCAATTACGGTATATTTAAAGTCTTATTTGGAAGGATATTTATATGCAAATACTTATTGGTACTATTTCAAGGGCGGGGCCATAAATTTCTGTAATAAATTCACGTGGTATTGAAAAACCATTATCATTTAATACTTTAAAATAGGGCTTAAAGGAATTAAGAAGGCTTTTATAATATTCGGTCAATCCTGTTTTTCTTAATTCGCTTATATTTTCCTTTGATGATTTAATTACACTTGCAACTTTGCCGAAGACAGTACAATTGCAGGCTTCAAGGTCATAGATATAGGAAAACTTTGAAGTATAGTTGGTGTTTAAGCTTAAAATGGAAGAGAAGGAATTTGATTTTACAAGAATTTCTAAAGTATTACCTTTAATAAGAAGTTTTTGCATAGACTTAAGTAATTCTAATATTGATGTATAAGTTAGAGGACCAAGATTTGAATTGTTAAATTGCTTATCTAAAGATGAAGGGTCATAATTAGTTAATATAAGTATGCAGTTATCTATAGTATTTGAAAGAGAATTTATTTTTAATGAACCATTAAATTCAACATAATCACCGTTAAATATATCATCAATGGAAGCTTGATTATTATTTAAATTCTTTATTAAATTTAGATCAATCATAGCCCTTTTTAAAATATTGTAATAAAGGAAGGTAGAATAAGCCCTTTTTATAGTAATATCATTTCTATCATAGTTTTTGCTTTCAAGGTATTTTAGAGAGTCTTCATAATTGTAGCAGCTTTTACCGATAGTTGTGCTATCATCCTTATCTCCTTTAGTGTTCTTATAGTCTTCGCTATGCTGACCCTTATTATTGTTTTGATATTTACCAGTATAGGTATTATCATTAACTTTTCTAATAGTAATACTTTCAAAATATCCATTTATTAAAATTGAAGAAATATCTTGTATCATATCCTGATTTAAATATATTGGACTAAGCAAAGACATTATTATCTACCTGTTTTAAAATTATTATATATAATAATATATTAATGATAATTAATAATGTGCCAGTGGAGTCCTTTGAAACAGGAGCTTATTAATAAATTAACCCCGTGAAGTATTATTTTAAAACTTCACGGGGTTTTAATTATGTGCGCCCGGCATGGGCGTAATCTTGTCGGTGAAAGTCCGATACGGGGGTTGATAGTGCCAACCGTTAGCCTAAGACAAGGGTGTCCACCGCGAGGTGGAATCTGAAGGAAGTCGGCGGCAAAGCTC
>Ga0209537_1002051_pt1 | contig 21004 bp, 25 predicted proteins | sample BioPla4DNA1_FD_187698 | JGI IMG/M metagenome (GOLD analysis project Ga0209537, IMG submission 187698) | Biogas fermentation microbial communities from Germany - Plant 4 DNA1 (SPAdes) (version 2) | ecosystem: Engineered > Bioreactor > Anaerobic > Digestate | place: Bielefeld, North... | reverse complement strand
TAATGTCGGTATCCCTATTAATATTTTTTATCTTTGCCCCCAGGGCCCTGGTGAGTATTTTTATTGGGAAATTTATTGATAAATACAGTAAGAAGAATATTATTGTAATCACAGATACGATCTCGGCCCTGTGTACCCTTGTAGTAGTTATCCTGATGTTTACCAATAGATTGACTATTAACCATAAGTACATAATCAATGTGATATTGGGTATTATGGAGGGAATACAGTCCCCTGCTTCGGCTGTTGCTATTGGTATCCTTGTTCCCAAACATAAATATGGGAAAATAGGCGGCTTGATTTCGATAACAGAAAACCTGAATACAGTTCTTTTTCCTATGCTGGCGACAGCGATTATGGGTTTTGCCGGTATTGAAGGCATTTTATTATTTGACATAGCTTCATTTTTATTTGCTATCCTTATCTTGATTTTCTTTATAGATATACCGGATGTTCCGGTGGAAAAGAAGAAAGAGGAGATGTTCAGCGGCTTTAAGGAAGGATTTTCATATTTAAAAACACATAAAGGAATCCTTTATATCATTATAGCCATGGCCTTGCTGAACTTTCTTTCCAGGTTGTCCTATGAAAATATCTTATCACCCATGATTTTAGCCAGAAGTAATGATAGTGAATTTGCCCTGGGAGTTGTGACTTCCCTGATAGGGTTGGGAGGAATACTGGGAGGACTGCTGGTAGCTACTGTTAAATTACCAAAAAATAAGGTGAAAATGCTGTTTTATTCAGCTGCTGTCTCCTTCTTCTTAGGTGATTTACTGATGGCCTTTGGCCAGAATATATATTTCTGGGGCCTTGCTGCTATGGCTGCCAGCCTGCCAATCCCCTTTACTTTTTCAGCACAACTTGTACTGATTTATAAAAATGTAAGGACTGATATACAGGGCCGGGTTTTTGCTGTCCGCAATGCCATGAATTATATAGCTATTATGCTGGGAATCTTACTGGGTGGAGCCATTTCCGAATATATTTTTGCCCCCTTTATCCGCGGCAGTTATGGCCTGGCGTACTTTCTGCGCCTCCTGGTAGGAGATACAAAGGGGAGCGGTATGGCCCTCATGTTCATCTGCACCGGTATTATTGGTTTGTTTAGCTGTTTACTTCTGCTAAACAATAAACATATTAAAAAGCTTATGAGATGAGGCAGGCAGCGGGAAGACGAGTCTTGTCAAAGCACTTCAAAGGTAAACCGGCAGCTTTTTTGCATTATAATAAAAAACAGGATAAATTAGAGTAAATTGATAGAGTTGTCGTAAAATAAGCCGGCAACTCTACTTCTTTAGGAAAACAAATAAAATGAAGGTATGTATTGTGATTTTTACTTCTGTTTCAAACAGGGGGTGATATGTTTATAATGATCGGAATATTAAGCATTGATTTCGATTATTTTATTGATGTATCAGCCCGGGAAAGGGATCTGTATTTTCCAGACGGAAGTGATGAGATACCTGATGATGAGCTGAAATCTATGTGGGAAGAAAGATACTTGAGATATCCGGAGTTAAAGAATGTAGGGGTAATTGATGATTTTTATTTCCTGAAGGAATATCTAAAGGAATTAAATATTCCAGAAGAAAATTTTATTGAGGCTGATAGCCATAAATCTATAAAAAAAACTATTATTGATAAGATACCTGAATCATGCCGGTTAAAGATAGTAAATATTGATTTCCACCATGACTATTATCATTTTTATAAAGGTAAAGACTATTGCAATTGTGGAAACTGGTTAAGAAGAGTGGTTGAAGAACGGCCTGGTACAAAAGTATTATGGATTAGAAGGAAGGATTCCCAACTTTATAGTCTGGAAGGAATCTTTCCCTTTGAGCATACTGATGATATTAAGTCCATTCTTAATGAAAAATTTGATTATGTATTTATCTGCAGAAGTCCGGAGTGGAGTCCGCTGCATTTAATAAATAAATTTGAAGAATTGGCTTCTATGCGTTTATATATGTATAATTGCTCCAGAATCAGGAAAATGATATAATCAAGATAAAGAGACAGTCAAATTTATGGTTTTTTCCAGGAAAAAGGTCGATAAAATTTTAAAAAAGGAGACCGTATATCATGGCTAAACACTTTCATGAAAAGCCGAACATGTATGTGTCCCACATACAGTTGAAGGTATCAAACCTGGCCCGTTCACTGGAGTTTTATGAGAAGGTCATCGGATTCAGGGTCCTGGAGCGAAATGGAGACAGGGTTTATTTAACAACTGATGGTAAAAGCAGTCCTGTTTCGTTAGTACAGATAGAGGATGCTGCCCCCTTAAGACGTGGTCAGACCGGTCTTTACCATATGGCCTTGCTGCTGCCGGCAAGAAGGGATTTCGGGAATATGCTGCAATATTTAATTGATATGGATGTAAGGTTCGGGGGAGGGGATCACCACGTCAGTGAGGCGATATACCTGGAAGATCCGGATGGTAATGGAATTGAATTATATGCTGACCGGAGTGAAGACAGCTGGATCTGGCAAAATGATAGAGTCTATATGACAACAGAGGCACTGGATTACAGGGATATTCTAGAAGGTGCAGATGGGAACTGGACTGGACTGCCGGAAGGGACTATCCTGGGACATGTTCATTTATCTGTGGCAGATTTGGAAGATACCGGTGACTTTTATACAAGAGTACTGGATTTCAGGATTGTGAATGATAATTATAGTAAGGCCATGTTTGTATCAACAGGAAATTACCATCATCATCTGGCCTTCAATGTCTGGCATAGTGAAGACGGTCTTCCGGCACCGGATTATGCTGTAGGCCTCAATTTCTTTACCATTGTATTGAAGGATCAGGCTTATGCAGAAGAAGTAAAGAGCAGATTAAAGGCTGCTGGCCATACGATTGAGTTTTATGCTGGTGAGACTGAATATGGCGGGGAACAGATTTTTTCAACAGTTGATGTTAATGGTTTCCGGATAGTTTTTACAGTTGAGGGTGTGTGATATGCAGTATTGTAGCCGGGTTTATAGCATCGCTGTTGGATAAGCTAGTATAATTTAAGAGAAAATTAAAAGAAGAGGGGAAGAAAGAGCATGGACTGGAAATATGAAAAAGGCCGTATATACAGTGTCGACGAAAACAATGAATTGCTGGCAGAGACGACCTTTGTCTTTAAAGGAAATGACGAGGTTGATATCAATCGTACCTATGTGCATCCCCGGTTAAGGGGACAGGGTATAGCAGGCAGGATGATGGGAGTTGTTGCTGAGTATCTGAGGGAAAATTCATTGAAGGCAACTGCCTCGTGTTCCTACGCCAATGCCTGGCTTAAGAAACATAAAGGATCTTATTCTGATATTATTTCTGATGAGATATAGATGATTAATAGAGTGATTTTACTTTCAGGAGTAAGAAGTGGTTGAAAATGTATTTTTATGGGAGTATAATAGTGTTTAGAAATTCTGTCAGGGGTGTTCTGCTATGCAGGCTGTAGAGACTCTCTGTGAAAAGTCATATAAAATCCTTATATTATTCATAGGAATTCCCCTTTTCTTATTGGGACTTATCTTCAGAGTTTCGCCGGTGATGATCCTGGGGAATTTCTGGATACTGGTTGGTGTAGTTTGCAAAATTAAAAGCATCTATGATAAACGTAAGCTGGAAAGGTTGAAGAAAGAGGGGATTCCCTATGATGGCACTGTTGTGAAAATTTATCCAATGCAAAAGGGTAAGTATAAGCTGCATGTGCCGGCAAAGGTTGAATGTCTCTATAAAACAGAAAAAGGTGGCAACCTGGTCATGAGTGGTTATCACCTTCTATTATATAATGATAGAGGAGAGGATTTACAGGCAAAACTCTATATTGACCCCAATGATGCAAAGAAATATGCAATCGAACTTTTTAGAAAAGCCCATTGAGATAGTTTATTTTTCATTTTTATAATATTCGACAAAGGTCCTGTTGGTATGGGAGTATTGCCCCCTGCTGACAGGGATTTTTATTCCACTGCTTAACTCCAGGACATTCTTGCCTATCCTTTTTACATGTCTCAGGCCGTCAATATAGGATTTGTGGCAGCACACAAAATCTTTACTATCAATTTTGCTTTAACTCCCTTTATTTTCTCGATATTTCAGGTACAGGGGACTTTCCTTCTAAAGGGGTCCTTGTTTGCAGGTGTGGTCAGAGAGGAAGGTAATATCTGCAATTAGTAGCCTGTTCAATGGAGATATTATAAAAAGGCTGTGAGGAAAATTTTGGCCTATACAGGGTACGCTGATCAAGATGGCCAGGATTTTAACAGATTAGCAGTTTTATTTTTCAATAGGCTTTGGACTTAATTATTACATACAATTATGGCAGAAAAACTGTAATACAGAAGAGGACACAGGAGACCCGTCCCCCTGTGTCACTGTATGCTCAAACGTGAACGGATAGGAATAATGGCAAATACACAGAATAAAATTTTTAATATATCCATCGGTATAAAGGGAAGTACGGCGATTGCAAGTGCTGCATAGAAGGTATTGCCTGTTGTGAAACTGAGCCAGATTGTTCCAGCTGTATAACAAACAATAAGGGCAATACACATAGCAAGGGCAGATTTTAAGAATATGATTCCCTTACTTTGCCTCTGCTCAGCTGACAGGCTCTTTTGACTGTTAAGTGCCATGGCCACGATCCAGGCCATGAGTGGGTAGGACAGGAGATAGCCCCCTGTTGGTCCAAATAAAACACCCATTCCACCACGAAAGCCGGCAAAGACCGGAACACCCATCATGCCTATTATCAGATAGCAGACCTGTGAATATATTGCATGTTTCGGTTTTAAGAGTATAGCTGATATGTATACAGCCACTAAACCGAAGGATATGGGCACAGGTGAAAAAGGGATGGGAATGGCGATCTGTGCCAGGACCGCGGTCAATGAAGTAAAGAATGCGATGATAGCAAGCTCTTTTACTGAAAATGCTGATTTTCCAGTCCTGTTTCTCATTTATATGTCACTCCTCACCGAAAAAATGTCAACCTAACATTATTATATAGGTGACACAATAAATGTCAACCCCTTTTTAAAACATAGTTGACTATTTTGCATTTTGGTATATATTAATAACATGAGGAGGGAGTGATATGTTGCAGGATAAGGTTTTATATATACTGGAAAAAAACAGGGACAAAGTCGTTACTGGAGGAGAGATAGCCAGACAACTGGGTGTGAGTAGAAACGCTGTCTGGAAAGTGGTCAACTCCCTTAGAGAAAAGGGAAATAAGATTGAGTCACTGCCCAACAGGGGTTATCGTCTGGCTGTTGATAGTGACGGTCTTTGCAAACAAATAATCCAGGAATTCCTGACAACTGAAAGATTAGGAACAACAATTGAACTAATAGAAACAATACATTCTACAAACACCTATCTTAAAGAACAGGATCTGAATACCCTGCAGGAAGGCTATGTGGTGCTGGCAGATGAACAGACAGGCGGCAGAGGACGCTTAAACCGCCATTTTTTGTCACCCAGGCATAGTGGAGTTTATCTCAGTGTGTTACTTAAACCGGATCTGCCTCCTGATAAATCCAGGCTATTGACTATATGCGCTGCTGTCGCAGTAAGTAAAGCTTTACAGAGTGTCTGTGGAGTGGGGTCCCGGATAAAATGGGTAAATGATATATTTGTTGATAGTAAAAAGATTTGCGGTATACTGACCGAGGCATCCCTGTCGGCAGAAATGCAATCTTTAGATTATGTAATTATCGGTATAGGAATAAACACAGGGAAAATACCGGAAGAAATTGAGGACATTGCTACTTCTGTATTGGAAGTGACCGGTAAACAGGGGTTCCGGAACAGATTGGTTGCAGAAGTTTTAAACCAGCTTGAAAAGATATATTTTGATTATCTTCTGGCTGGAAGGGAGGCGGATATTTTAACTGCCTATTCTGAAAGGCTTATCTATATCAATGAGAAGGTCCTGGTAAAGATGCCTGCTGACACTTTTGAAGCGGTAGTATTGGGGATTGATGAGACAGGAAACCTTATTGTGGAAAAAGAAGGGGGCCGGGTCATTCATATCAATACTGGAGAGATAAATGTTTAAATGAACAGGGGTAATTGAATGGATTTATTGGAAGCCATTAAAGCAAGGCATTCTGTAGGTAGTTATACAGATAAATCCATAGAAAAATTATCTACTATAGGGGATGTTGAATATGTACCTGCATGGTTTCTTGCCGGTATGAAAGCAGTCCAACTGGCTCCTGGTGCAATGAACCATCAAAATACATATTTGAACTGGATGGGGATATAGTCAAAAACTATGGAGGATGATAAGTAACAGATATTACTCTATGGATGTATTTCTATGTTATTATTTAAGGAAATACATGTGAGGAAATATTTTTATGAGAATATCTGTTATAGGTTACCCCAGAATGGGTTCAGTTTGATGAGTCCGCTTTTGTGATGGATCTATCTGGTCAGGATGCTTGAGAAAATACCGGTAGAGAGAATACAAGTAAATCCTGACTGTGGTCTCAAGACAAGAGGGAATGAAGAGGTCATTTCCGCACTGGAAAGCATGTTTATTGGTGCTAAAGAAGTGAGAAGGGAGTTATTAGCATGAAAACATCTGAATTATTTTTAAAGAAAAGGGTCTTTTCCTTTGAAATATTTCCTCCTAAAAGAACAGCCCCGACCATCTATGATACAGTTGAAGAATTAGTGGACCTGAAGCCGGATTTTATCAGTGTGACCTATGGTGCTGGAGGAAGTGAGACCAGCAGGCATACCCTGGAGATAGCATCTTTCATTAAAAATGATCACGGTATAGAAAGTGTTGCCCATCTTCCCTGTATCTATCTTAGCAAGGATGAAGTTCTTGAGATGATGGAGGAGTTCAGGAAAAATAATATTGAAAACATACTGGCTTTACGGGGAGATATCAACCCTGATCTGCCGCCAAAGCAGGATTTCAGATATGCCAGTGACCTGGTTTCCTTTATAAAGGAAAATGGTGATTTTAATATTATAGCAGCCTGTTATCCTGAAGGCCACCGGGAATGTGGGTCTATTGTTGAGGATATCCGGAATCTCAAGATTAAGGTTGATGCCGGGGCAGATCAATTGATAACACAACTATTTTTTGATAATGAATATTTCTATTCCTTCAGGGAAAGGGCAGCCATTGCGGGAATTAATGTTCCTATCCAGGCAGGTATCATGCCGGTTGTGAATAAAAAGCAGATTGAGCGGATGGTTACCCTTTGTGGGGTGGATCTCCCGAAAAAATTCCTGGCTATTATGCAAAGATATGAACATAATCCAGAAGCCATGAGAGATGCCGGTATAGCCTATGCAATTGACCAGATAGTCGACCTGATAGCCCAGGGGGTTGATGGAATACACCTGTATACAATGAATAACCCATACATAGCCCGTAAAATCCATGAAGCGATAAAGACACTCCTTGATACATGAATTTATGTCTCTGCTTAAGCTAAAGCAGAGACATTTTTATATCATGGGACTTTATATCCATAACCACGGATTACCTTTTTTAATCTGGAGATATACTCAAGGGCCAGTGAACTGAGATTGGATTTTTCATTTGCAATCCAGCCGATTCGCATTTTTTCGTCTGAGATAAGGGGTACGGCAATTATATTATCTCCGTTGAACTCACTGCATAAAATACCGGAGCAGATGGTATATCCATTTAATCCTATCAATAAATTGAAGAGGGTGGCCCGGTCACTGACATAGATTGTCTTCTTCCTGGGAACGGTACTGAGAAGCTCCTCGGAAAAGTAAAAGGAATTATATTCACCCTGTTCGAAGGCCAGGAAGGGATAATTATCGAGATCACCAAGGGTAACTGAAGGTTTACCGGCCAGGGGATGCTTTGAACTGATGAAGACGTGTGGATCGGCTTCAAAAAGGAGATTGAAGACCAGGTGGTTTTCCTTCAGTATCTTGGTGATTATTTTTTCATTAAAATCACTGAGATAGATGATTCCTATCTCACTGCGCAGGTTTTTGACATCTTCAATGATTTCATAGGTCCTTGTCTCACGGAGTGTAAATTCATATTCATCCACATCCAGATCCATAAGTAATTCAACAAAGGCATTGACAGCAAAGGCATAATGTTGGGTGGATATTGAGCAGAGTTTTTTGGAGGGTTTTTTGCCCATGTAACGTTGTTCCAGAAGCTCTGTCTGTTCTATAATCTGGCGGGCATAGGAAAGAAACTCGCTACCATCAGTAGTCAGGGAAACCCCTTTGTTTGTCCGGTAGAATATCTCTATTCCCAGTTCTTCTTCAAGCTCTTTAACAGCAGTTGACAGGCTGGGTTGTGTAATATAAAGTTGCCTGGCGGCCTCTGTTATTGAACCACATTCAACAATCTTAATGATATATTTAAGCTGTTGGAGAGTCATGATATCACCTTAGCCATAGTTTTTATCTATAATTATACGTTAAAATTGAATAAGCATCAATGTAAAACTATTAATAATTACCTTATTTTGATATAATTATATATAAATTGAGCTGCAGAAGAGAGCGAAGTTGAGCGATTTACCGGGAATCCCCGGGATAAAAGAATCGAGGGCTCATCATGATTGTATTAATAATAATGGATGGTTATGGATCAATTTCTAAATACCTCTGTCTACTATATTCTATAGCAACTTTTATCAATCCTTAATATATTAAAATTATTATATATATTTCCCAGGTACAGGAGTAGGACTATTTGACATATGGTGATTGAGGGTGAGGAGTTTAAACTCCTCACCCTTTAGCTAAGTACATATAATACATAAAAGGCCATGTTTATTATCATATTAATATAAAAAGCTACAGGAAAGGATAATGTTTATGAGTAATGATACTGTAAAGCTTTTAAGGGAATGCAATGCTGGTTGTAAATCGGCAACCAACAGTATGGAACAGGTCTTGCGGTATCTTGACAATGAAGATTTGAAGATGTTAATAGATGAATATAATGATAAGCATATAAAACTCGGGGATGAATGTCATCAGATGCTAAATGAACTTGATGAGGAAGAAAAAGATCCGGATAAAATGGCAAAAACATTTTCCTGGATCAGTACAGAAGTAAAATTAATGATGGATGGCAATTCTCAAAAAATAGCAGAATTAATGATAGATGGTTGTAATATGGGGATAAAATCACTCAGTAAATATATTAATCAATATAAGAATGCTTCTAATAAAAGTGTGGATTTGGCAAAGAGGCTTATAAAAATAGAGCAGGAATTTATGAATGAGCTACTTAAATATTTATAAAAGATCAGCTTATGTGAATATAATTGTCTTAACCCCTCGGACATGTTTGCAAGAACAAATCGAGGGTTTTTTATGGGAATGAAAAACCATCTCTGTAGCCAGTGAAAATATAGATGTTTTAAAACATTTATAATAAACGTAAACTGGAAACATTGAAAAGAGATGGGGTTTCTTATAAGGCTTCTGTTGTAAAAATATTTCCTGCACAAATGGTTAAAATAGGGAGTTATGTAACAGCACGGGTAGAATGTCTCTATAAAACAGAAAAAGGCGATAACCTGGTCGAGAGTGGTTATCACCTTCTATTATATAATGATAGAGGAGAGGCTTTGCAGGCAAAAATCTATATAGATCGCAATGATTCAAATAAATATGCTATTGAACTTTTTAGAAAAGCCCATTAAGCTACTTTATCTTTTGCTTTTATAATATTCAATAAAAGCCCTGTTAGTTGCGGAGTATTGTCCCCTGCTAACAGGGCTTTTTGTTCCATTGTCCAATTCCAGAGTGTTCTTGCCTATCCTTTTTACATGTTTCAGACCGACGATGTAAGATCTGTGACAGCGCACAAAATCTTTACCATCCAGTTCTTTTTCTATGGCGGCTATGCTTTTCCGGATATTATATTTTTCATCTATAGTATTTATCTCTAAATTGTGGCCAAATGATTCAATATATAATATATCGGACTGGACTATACGGTAAATCTCTCCCTGTTCCTTCACTAATAATATTTTTTCTTCTTCAGGTGTTTTTTCAAGGGCCCTGTCCAGACACTCATATAATTTTTTTTATCTATGGGTTTAATCAGATAGTTTATGGCTTCCACTTCATAACCTTCTCCTATATAGTCCGGGATAGCGGTGATAAATATTATGTTGATGAGCCAATCTTTCTCCCGTATTTTTCTGGCCAATTCAACTCCGTTTATCCCCGGCATCTCCGGCTTCACCTCTATTTTTGCCCCTATCAATATAGACCAGATCAATATATTATAAATTAACCTGTTATATTTTATATTTTTCTATCCCGGGCCTGGAATCCTTCTTTTACAGCTATGGGTTTTTATCTATGCAGTTATCTCTTCATTATAATATTGGGCCTGGGCATGCCATAATTCATAGTATTTGCCCTCTTTATCCCTTAACAGTTCTTCATGGGTACCCTTCTGGACTATCCGTCCTTCATGGAAAACGGCGATTTCATCACAGAACCTGCAGGATGAAAGCCTGTGGGAGATATAGACGGTGGTCTTATTGCCTACGATTTCGTTGAACCTGGAATATATTTCAAATTCGGCAATGGGGTCCAGGGCGGCTGTAGGCTCATCCAGGATGATGATGGGTGCATCCTTATACAAGGCCCTGGCCAGTAATAATTTTTGCAGTTCTCCTCCGGATAGTTCCACGGCATTTTCAAGTATTGTTTTTACTAATGGTGTTTTTACACCTTCCGGCAAGCTTTTTATCTTATCCATCAGGCCTGATAACTCAAGGACCTTATCCAATCTGTCCCTGTCTATTTCCTTTTCTGGCTGGAGTGTAATATTTTCTTCGATGGACATGGGTAATAGGTGTATATCCTGAAATACCACAGAAAACAGGGTATAGTATTCGTCCCGGTTATAGCTGCTGGATTTCTTTCCATTGACATATATTTCACCATCCGTGGGAGTATAGAGCCCCGCTATAAGCTTTACCAGGGTGCTCTTACCCGCCCCATTGACCCCAACGATGGCCAGTTTTTCTCCCTTCTTTACATGGAGATTGATATTTTTAAGGGCATAATCACTGGCTCCCGGGTACCTGTAATAGAGGTTTTTTATCTCTATGTCACAGGGTAATTCATCTTCTGCGGGTAATTCAACACCCTTACCCCGGTTCATTTTGTCTTCCATATCCAGGAATTCCCTCAGGTCACAGGTCTCCAGGTGTATCCTGTTTATTTCATTTATATTTTTAATTATGCCGGTCATCCAGTTGGAAAAGCCTCCTATGACGCCCAGATATAGTACGAAATTCCCTACAGGCATATCCCGGTATAATAATTGATTAGCGAAGAGAGGATGATGAATCCTATCATTACCGGGTGGATAGTAAAGATTATACCTCCATAGAGGATCATCCCCATGATATTGGATAGAAGGTTTGTGAATACGGTATTTATAGCCTGGGTCCCGGCTCTGTCATTCATTGTTGCCATGAGTGCCTTCATCATCTTTTGCTGGCCCTGGGGCCCGTCTATATTTTCATAATTCGTATCTATGACTTTCTCTGCCTGTATATTGAGATATTTGAACCTGTATTTGACTCCCGCGTTTGCGGCTCTTAAAGCTGTTGCTTTCAATAATGTTTCGCTCAATATGATTGCCATTATAATTACACCTATATTTGTTATGAATTGTTTCAATCCTACAGAACTGGCTATAGAGTCGATTAAAACCTTTGGCAGGTAAACCTTGAGAAAAGGTCCCAGGACCGTTAATGGGATCTGGAAAAGGAAGAATAAGAATAATCCCTTATCCCAACGCCACATATTAGCGAGCAAAAATCTTAAGTTTTCCAGCAGCCCATATTGTTTTTTTTCTTTTTTTACAGCAATGGCCGGCATTATCATCACCTCAAGTATATGATAGCAGGGAAATCATTTTTAGATAAAAAAATAGCACCAATGGTAGCATTTTTGTCACCAATGGTACTAGATAGGTAAAATAATCTCTGTAGCAAATACCCCTTCTTCCGATTGCCTGTTTATAAAACCGTCGTATTTCTGTACCAGCCTGTCTATCCTTTTCAGGCCAAAGCCATGATTCTTCCCCGGTTTGGTGCTTATATATTCCAGGCCCCGTTTTTTTGCCTTCCCTTTCATGGAATTGGTTATGGAGATATATAATTGTTCCTTCATCTCCCTTATATATACCCTGATGAATCTGTCCTCCGGATTTTCCAGTTTAAGACAGGCCTCTATGGCATTATCCATGAGATTTCCGATTATGACACAAAGATCTATATCGGCTACCTGCAGTTTTTCAGGAACCCTGGCTCTGGTATTAATATTTATATTTTCTTTGGCAGCCAGGGAGAGCTTGCTGTTCAGGATGGCATCAACCATGAGGTTACCGGTCTTCAGGACTTTATCTATTTCAGTCAGATCCCGGTCCGGTTCGTTTAAATATCCGGCCATCTCCTCATATTCTCCCAGCTCCAGATAAGCTTTCATTAACTGGATATGGTTATGAAAATCATGCCTCCAGCCCCGCATCTCCCTGTAGATGTTTTCAACCTCATTATAGTATTTGGTCATCAGCTCATCCTGGAATGTGGCTATACGCCTGTCCACCAGTTTGTATAGTATGTACCTCAGGATGGGAACCGGGATGACAGCTAAGGAGGCTAGGCCGGCTATAGCATAGGTTTTCCGGACTACCATCAGTTCCACCTCTGTTGATTTAGTAAATAACTTGTTTATATATATAATTCTATATTTTGCTTAAACTCCCTTTTGATAACCATAAAACTACCTATTCGTGTAGTAGACAAACAATGGTATTAAATGGTATAATAATAAGAAAAAGAATGAGAAATTGATTATAGAAAATGTAGGTTTAGGAAAAATAATCCCTAAAATATTAAAGATTAACTTAAAAGGGGCTATAAGTAAGTATGAGAAAAGAAAAATTAATAAATATCTTTAAGGATTTAGCTAAAGTGTATTTAGTGTATCTAATTTTTGATATTGTCTGGCCTGATGCTGATATGAGAAATATAAGTACTCAATTATTTTTGCAAAAAAACTTTATACATTTCATTAAGCGAGGTATACCAGTATATTTATCAGTTAAGTTATTTTTCTTTTTTAAATAAGAATAAACGTAATTATTTTATAGGTTAAGAAACTCTTCTCCTAAATCCATATAAAAAATAGTTTATAAAGGGGTTATAATCATGACAAAAGAACAAATACATACAATTATTAAACACTTAATTATATATTATTTAGTGTTTCTTGCTGTTGATATACTGCTACCTCGTTCAGAGATAAAAAATATTAAAATACATGAAAACACCAGATTGTTTTTAAGAGAAAATTTTAGGTCTTACTTAAAAGTTGCTATACCATCATATATTTCAGTTAGATTATTTTTCTTTTTTAGGTATAAATAAAGGAAACACTTGCGCAAGAGAGTGTGGAAAATGGTATAATTAACCTGGATTCTATAGCGTTTTGTAAAGGGGACTCATCATGATTGTATTAATAATGGATAGTTATGGGTTAAATGAAGAAACAAAAGGAAATGCAATCATGGCAGCCAATACACCCAATCTGGATTATTATTTTGCCAATTATCCCAACACAGTGTTACGTGCCAGCGGCCGAGATGTCGGCCTGTTGGATGGCCAGATGGGGAACTCGGAAGTTGGCCATATCAATATAGGGACGGGAGGATAGTCTACCAGGATTCATTAAGAATCACTGAATCCATTGAGAAGGGCGAATTTAAGGTACTATGCCATGGATAGGGATTCCATGTGGGACAGGGTTAAATTGGCCTATGCAGTGTAGTATATAAACCCATAGCGTTAATCAACGGATTGGGGGAATATATCAGCAAATCAGGTTATAAACAATTAAGGATAGCAGAAACAACTAAATATGCCCATGTAACATTTTTCTTTAATGGCGGAGTTGAGGAAAAATATGAAGGGGAAGATAGGGTCTTAATACCCTCACCAAAAGTAGATACATTTGATATGAAACCGGAAATGAGTGTCTATGAAATTACAGAGGAAGTAATAAAAAGAATAAGAGCAAAAAAATATGATTTAATAATTTTAAATTATGCCAATGGGGATATGGTAGGGCATTCTGCAAAGTTGGAGCCAACACGTATTGCGATTGAAACAGTAGATGAATGTGTTTCTAAAGTGGTTTCAGCGGTAAGGGAAGAAAAGGGAACTATTATAATAACAGCTGATCATGGTAATGCTGAGCAGTTGATTAATTATGAAACCGGAGAACCGATGACCTCCCATACAACCAATTTAGTACCTTTTATTTTAATAGGGGAACAGGAAGTGGAATTAAAGGAAGGGAGACTTGCTGATATTGCTCCAACTATATTGGATATCATGGGTGTAGAAAAACCAGTGGAAATGACCGGACAATCCCTGATAAAAAAAGTATATGATTAATCTGCTCAATCGGGTACTGCCATTTATTAATATCCTTTATATCAACCCCTCGATATGTTCTAATGGGAATATATCGAGGGTATATTTTTTTGTCATGAATTGGTATGTAATATTCCAGAGAATAGTAGACAGGGGTATTGAGAAATTGCTCTATAATAAATAGCAACTTTTATCAACCCTTAAGATTAAAATTATTGTATATTATAATCAGGTGATGACTATGGACTACAGAGAGCATATAGCCAGAGCGGTTGAATACATTGAAAAAAACCTGAAAAATGAAATAGACATAACTGCCTGTGCAAAGGCCTGTGGTTATTCCAAATATTATTTCCTGCGGATCTTCAAGGAAGTGACGGGGATGACCCCGGCTGATTATATACGGAAAAGGCGCCTGAGTGAAATTGCCAGGCGGATTTGTATTACTGATGAATATATTTCGGAAATTGCCTTTGCCTATGGGTTTAATTCAAAAGAAAACTTTACCCGTGCCTTTAAGGCTGAATTTCATATTCTGCCTTCAGAATACAAAATGGCACAAAATAGTTTAAAGCTTTATGAACCATTGTCTTTTGAAACTAAACCATTTTGTGTTATTCCGGAAATCATCACTATTCCTGGCTTTTCTCTGACTGTCTATAAAAGTGATGAGGATTATCCACCAAACTTCTGGAATAAATACAATGCCCGGAAGCTTTCCCTTCGTTTATCAGGTGGAAAGATTTGTGAAGATTTTGGAGTGAGTAGGTGGAATAGCATAGAGAATAAGCTTGATTATTATATAGGTATCCGTACAGAAGACGCAACAGGAGATGTTTCAGGGCCGGAGGAGCTCATAATACCATCTGGCCTGTATGCTCTACTCCAGACACTTGTAGCTACTCACATTAATTTTGTAAGTACTATTCAAAGTACCTGGGAATATATCAATAAATTCTGGTTGTCTCAAAGTGAGTATAGGCGTAGAGATAGCTTTGAATTTGAGACCTATATTGAACAAAGCCGGGTATTTTCTGAATACCGATTGAGGAACGAAAACTGGAAACATTGAAAAGAGATGGGTTTTCTTATGAGGCTTCTGTTGTAAAAATATTTCCTACACACATGGATAAAATAGGGAGTTATGTAACAGCACGGGTAGAATGCCTCTATAAAACAGAAAAAGGCGATAGCGTAGTTATAAGCGGTTATCACCTTCTGTCACCTCTTGATCGTAAGAGAGGATTTACAGGCAAAAGTTTATATTGACCGTAATGATTCAAATAAATATGCAATTGAACTTTTTAGAAATGATACTATCGTTGTTAATTAAGCCTGTTTATCCTTTGCTTTTATAATATTCAATAAAAGCCCTGTTAGTTGCGGAGTATTGCCCCTGCTGACAGGGATTTTTGTTCCACTGTCCCATTCCGGCTATCCCCAGCTCCAGATAAGCTTTCATCAACTGGATATGGTTATGAAAATCATGCCTCCAGCCCCGCATCTCCCTGTAGATGTTTTCAACCTCATTATAGTATTTGGTCATCAGCTCATCCTGGAATGTGGCTATACGCCTGTCCACCAGTTTGTATAGTATGTACCTCAGGATGGGAACCAGGATGACAGCTAAGGAGGCAAGGCCGGCAATTATGGCATAGGTTTTCCGGACTACCATAAGTTCCACCTCTGTTGATTTAGTAAATACACTTGTTTATATATATTATTCTATATTTTGCTTTAACTCCCTTTAATTTGATATTGAACAAGTATGGATTTTAAAAAAATGTTCTCAAAAAGAGAAAGTTATGAAAACTTGGACTTTTAACACCAAATTTGTTATAATCATATAAGTGCCTTGAAATTTCTTTTTATTCATTCTTTGCCTATTTTGGTTGATTTGTTTTTACATATAGCGGTACGATTTTATTACATATAATTGTAGTAAAAAAGAAATATTGCTTATTATTTAATTTCTATCAAAGGATGGAGTAAAGAGGAGGAATTTGTTATGCCTATACCACAGGAACACAGAGACAGATGTTTCTATCATTTCACACATATTGACAATATTGAATCAATTGTCAAATATGGTCTTTTATCAACTAATGAGAAAAAGAAAAGAGGTATAAGACATGTTAACCTGGCTGCAGAAGAAATACAGGCCAGGAGAAGTGTGATGGAAGTTAACCGTTACCCTTATGGAACTATCCATGATTACGTACCCTTCTACTTTGCGTCCAGAACCCCAATGTTGCTAAATGTAATAAACAGAAAAAATGTTGATCAGCAGTTAATTGTATATATTGCAGTATCAATTGATAAATTATTGAAAGACAATGTAATTTTTACAGATGCATCAGCAAATGCTACGGAACGCCCTAATTTTTATCGCGATCCTAGAAATTTAAACAGTTTAAATTGGATACTAATTGATTCCTCTGGTTGGGGATATGATGATAGAGAACGCCGTGAACGCATGGCAGAGGTACTTGTATACAAGCGTGTACCATTAGATTGGATTGAAAATTATATTGTTTATAATAGTTTTTGTAAAGAAAAAATTATTGAAATTTATAAAAAATATGGGCTTGAAAAACCTAAAATATTATATACTAAGAAAAATGGGAGATTTTTTTATTATACAAAATTTTTCTTGCAAGGGCGACAAAATGAAACATTAGTTACAGGACCAATTTCATTAAGTGAATTGTATGTAGACGTAATAAAAGAAATTAAAGATAAAAGGAAAAAAATAAAAAAGGAAAAATGTATTTTCTTAAATATAGATGATGCTCTAAAAAAAATAATTGAAGATTTTTGTATTATAAAAGAACTGGAAGATATTTATGAGTTAGAAACAGAAAATGAAGTACATAATGAAACTGTAAGTGATCATACAATAATGGTTGTAGAGAATCTTTCAAAAAACGAATATTATAATAAACTTTCTACCATAGACAAAAAGATAGTTAAATTATCTGCCTACTTACATGATATTGGTAAGGGGCCAGTTTCAAAATGGAAAAATGGAATTCAACCAGTGTATCCTGATCACCCAGCAGATTCGCTTCGAATGACAAAAAGAATTTTATCTGAGGATTTTAAAAACCTTTCAGAATATGAGATTGAGAAAATTTGTTTATTGGTAGCATATCATGACTTGATAGGAGACATCCTTATGAAAGGTAGGGATGAACAGCAGCTTTTGGATTTACAAATAACAGAAAATGACCTGGATATGTTAATAGCCTTAACTTTAGCCGATGTTTCTGCAATTAATGAGGAATGGGAAAGAAGAATTAGGTGTATACTTCCGGAATGGGAAGCACGTATAAGGAGGGAGCTTTCTCGAAAATGATTAAATTTGTTTCCGGTGATATGTTCAGCCACGAAGCTGATATCCGGATAAATACGGTAAATTGTGTAGGAGTAATGGGGGCGGGAGTTGCCTTAATGTTCAAGAATAGATATCCAGAGATGTTTAAGGATTATGTAAAGGCATGTGAAAGAAATGAAGTAAAACCAGGCCAGCCCCATGTATGGGAAGAGGCAAGTTTGCTATCTAAATGTACTATAATAAATCTGCCAACAAAAGTACATTGGAAAAATCCATCAAAGTATGAATATATTGAAAAGGGTTTAATCTGGTTGAGGGAATTCCTTAGAAACAGAGAAAATGCTAAGGTTACATTACCAGCCCTTGGTTGTGGGCATGGTGGTCTTGACTGGAACATAGTTAAAGAGATGATTATAAAATACTTAGGTGATTTAAATGTGGAGATATTAGCTTTTGAGCCAGGCAGCTCAATTAAGTATCAATATACAGTAAATGAAGAAGAACTTGAAAAGCAAGATGTATATAGATTGTTGCCAAATCATGAGTTTTATCCAACAAGTTTAGCCGGGCGTTCAGCACTTGAAATATTTTATAAAGGAAATGTTGAACTATTAAAAAATAAAAGTATTGCGGTTATTGCTAATCCAAAATCAACAGAAAGAGAGAAAAATGCTTTATCCCTTATCATAGATGAATTGCCAAGCGATGACTTTGTATTAATACTGGGTTTAAATAATAGATATGATACAGAATTAGCTGAAGAAATACTTTCAAAGGGTTTTAAAGTCATATTCTCTATACCTTATGGGATTTTAGAATTTAAAATCCGGAAAAAACTTGAGAGATATTGGGATTATCAAAATATTGTAGTATTATCAACAACACACCCTTCACAGACCTGGAAAAAACACGAAAGTATTAATTCATTGCGTTTTCGTATGAGAATTGCAGATTTTATCTTAATTAATAACTTAGAATATGAAAATCTTATCCAATATGAGAATGATATTCGGAAGGCAGATGGTAAAGTATTTTACGTGAATTATTGGAATATTGAACCTGATTTTTTCAATAGGCTAAAAGGAATAAAAATCGGGTTAAATCCCAGTACGGACAAACCCAATATTTTATCTTTATTAAATACAATATCGTAAAATTTAACATTATCAAACTTAACTTATGGTAGTTAATGAAATATAACCCTCGATATGTTCTTATGGTATATCGAGGGTATATTGTGCCGTTATTAATTGGGATGTATTATTCAAGAGATTATTTAAATTTTGTAAATACTATTGAACGCAAAAAGTATGGAGGTTATTTTATGAAAAAACTTAATATTTCCTGGGAGGGAATACACGACAGTACCGGCTACCTGTTTTCTTTTGCAAAATCCCTGGCCTGTGCTGTAAAAAACAGTCCATGGCCGGAATATACGGAGGATATTGTGGCAACCAGTGGATTTGCCTTCCGCATGTGGGTATCAGCTGATCTTTGTCCGTCAGCCACCAGTATCTGGGAGTTTGATAATCAAAAGCCGTGGGTAGAAAGCGGTGGTTTGACCTGTGATTATGTTGGCCGTTATTGGGGGCAGGAAGATATTGAGGAGGAAAAACGACTGGAGGCAATCGCAAAGATCAAAAGTTCCATAAATAATGGTATTCCTGCTATATCATGGGATATAGGATTGCCGGAATGGGGTTTGATTACCGGTTATGATGAAGACGGGCAAATGTTTTCTATATTATCCATAGTAGAAGACGATAGTCCTGCAAGTAACCAAATGCCCTTTGCTCAGCTTGGAAAGCGTGAAATTCCACTATTGTCTGTGTTGACAATAACAGGTAAGAGTGATAAAACAGAGGAAAATATTCTATATGATACTAAAAAACTGGCTGTTTCCCACTTGACAGGTGCTGAATGGAGTGATGAAAATGCCAGCGGCCTTGAAGCCTATCCTGCCTTGATCCGGCATTTTGAAGAGGATTTTAACCCGGATTTATCATGGAATATGGAATATTTCCTGGGTACATATGGGGCATTGAAATATTATGCCTGGAAGTATTTCGAGAAAATGAAAGAGACTGAGCTTGCAACGATTTATAAAGCAGTATTTGAAGCATGGCAGGAAGCATTCGAAATAAAAACCAGCCAGGATATAAGCCAGTTAGAAGTGCGGGTCAGGATTTCAACATTACTGAAGTCGGCTCATGAGAATGAAATTCAGGCTGTGGACATTATGAGTAGAAGTATTTAACATATGATAATTGAGGGTGAGGAGTTTAAACTCCTCACCATTTTTTTTAGACCCCCTATCTCATTTGACTTACAGATCAACTGTTAAAATATTGGATAGGCTAAGTTAAGTATATATAATACATAAAAGGCCATGTTTTTTATCATATTAATATAAAAAGCTACAGGAAAGGATAATGTTATGAGTAATGATACTGTAAAGCTTTTAAGGGAATGCAATGCTGGCTGTAAATCGGCAACCAACAGTATGGAACAGGTCCTGCGGTATCTTGACAATGAAGACCTCAAGAACTTAATAGATGAATATAATGATAAGCATATTAAGCTCGGGGATGAATGTCATCAGATGCTAAATGAACTTGATGAAGAGGAAAAAGATCCGGATAAAATGGCAAAAACATTTTCCTGGATCAGTACTGAAGTAAAACTAATGGTGAATGATAACTCCCAAAAGATAGCGGAATTAATGATAGATGGTTGTAATTTGGGGATAAAATCGCTCAGTAAATATATTAACCAATATAAGAATGCCTCCAATGAAAGCGTTGATTTAGCAAAGAGGCTTATAAAAATAGAGCAGGAATTTATGAATGAGCTACTTAAATATTTATAAAAAGATCAGCTCATGTTATAAAATTCTTATAATATGATTAGTGAAACCTATATTTTAACTATATAAATGAAAGGGATTGAGATGTTTATTCCTGATCGTATTATCTTTCAAAAAGATTCCTTAGGCTATGATATTTCTAAGAAAATATTAGAACGATTCAAAGATTATAAAAATATAGAAATAATAACTTTGAGTTCAAATAGGTATAAACAGCATATACCTGGTGATGATTTATATTCAATGTATCGTGAAGGTAAAAAAACCTTAATAGTAGGTGTAAAGAAAGGTTTTAAATTCCAGACCTGTAAGCCTTCAGCCCATTACCAACTGCCACTTGTATC